>OIWM01000573.1_pt1 | contig 43539 bp, 39 predicted proteins | sample 1587451 | NCBI WGS metagenome assembly OIWM01 (sample SAMEA3888907, study PRJEB22519) | human gut metagenome | biome: human gut; feature: human-associated habitat; material: faeces | place: Denmark | collected 2011 | reverse complement strand
ACTGGCAGTACATCATCAAAGGGGCGATTATTATCTTCGCCGTGGCGCTGGATTCCCTGAAATACGCCCGTAAGAAATAAGATTGAACGCATCAAAAACCCGCGCCTGGCGCGGGTTTTTACTATTTAAATAGAGAAGAAATAAGTGTTTTAGAAATAGGGACGAGTCCTGTTTCAAGGCCAAACGGCTTATAGATTTTATTAATGATCTCGGCAGAATAATTGCCTTTATCATTTTCCACATCAGATAAGGTCTTACGAGAGACATCCACTAGCCGGGCATATTCATCCTGGCGTAAACCCAGAACTTCTACTCTCAGTTTTTTCAGGGCCTCTCCCTGGCTGATGGCGCCTAGCATGATGTCATGGATAATGGCGTGAATGACCGCCTGACGATCGACCGTTTTGACTTTTTTTAAACCAGCCGAGACGCGTTGTCTGCTTATCTCTGAACGAGCTTTTTTTTCCGTAGCCGTTACCCCGGTGGCGGGTAGGGATGGTGGGTTATCCGCCCGCAGCCTGGCTAAGGTATTTTGGATTTCTGTTTCTTTTTTATTCAGGGTCTTCATAACAGCCCCCAGCGAGCGAGTTTGTCAGGTATAAATTTAAAACCAATTGATGGCATTTCCAGAATCTGAACAGGAACGCCGCGTACTTTAAGACGGGATGGTAAATCAACGAGTTGAGATGCGGTTTCACTTAAAGCATTAAGCAATGTGTCAGGGGTGATCCATTCAGCCAAAGCTTGTGCGATGGCGCCAAAGTTGTATTCGCCTCCTGATTCGCAGGCTAATGACCACTTCATCGTGCGCGGTATACCTTCCGGGTCGGCTTTCATTGGTGCAAAATCGTAGATTGGCGCAAGGATAATTTCATTATCTGCTTTCATAAATGCAGTATTACGTCCATGGTTATCACTATTGCCAAAAATAATGTTTAATAAGTCTCGACGTACCCAATCTATGATAAATCCTTGAACATCAAAGCGATAATTCTGTACTCTTACCATATGACTGGATGTGATCTTTTCGATCAGGATCCGCAGCGTGGTTTCATGATCGAGTATCGTCGCTGGCGCTTTTTGTAACAGAGAATAGACTGACTCCATTCCCAATCTCATTATCCGGCCATCACCGTCTCTTCTGATATCAAATCGCGGCAACCAGAGAGAGGGATAATGTAGCCCCTCCTGCTGCGGCTCCTCGTTCCTGGTCATAGTCGAGAAAATCACTGGCACGATTCATGACATCAGTGACAGAGAACGTTTTACTGCTTGCCAGACTATCCCAGTCCGGCACCGAGTCTTTAATGCGTAAATTTCCCACTGGCGACATCGTGCCGAATTTGAGCAAGATGAAATTCTGCTGGCCCTGAGGAAGTTCACTGATATCTAAAAAGTTAACCCAGTAACGTCGGCTGGCGCCGCCTGGAATGATATCGTCTATAAATCTTAACCATCCAGGATTTCCGTGATCCTCAAAATAAAGCGAAACGGGATGGTTGAGCGACACGGCGTGATAGTCATCGCGTTCCAGAAAGTCGATGGCGTAATCGGTAAGATAGTCGATTTGTGTTGTAAACCAGTCCCCTTGCTCACTACCGGGGAATTTTATCAACGCAATGTCTTGCCACTCCGCATTGAGAAAGGCTTGTACCGTTAATGTTTCCATCTCGCCCTCCAAAAAGGATGATGAGTGAAATATTACTCATTAAAGAGCATTTATGCAATTAACGTTACTTATAATACGCATTGTTTTGGCATCGCATGATTAATGCATCTTATATCACTCATTGGCGGGTTTTGTGTTTTTCTGCAGTTCCAGCAGCTGCTCCGGAGTGACTGCCGGGTAGGACTGGGCGTCATCCGGTACGTCATGCTGCTGCGCCGGAATGGGGATGAGAGGGCCGAGAAAGCGCGGTTCCCGTTTGAAGATATAGAGGTCCGCCAGCGCGCCAAAGCGGGCGCCGAACTCGCGCAGCCGCACGCTCCACATATCCTTCGGCGACGGCACCGCGTAGCACTGGGCCTGGATCCCCATATGCAGGGCGATAAACAGCGCCCGTTCGCAGTGGAAGCGCTGGGTGATGATAATGAAGTCGTTGGTGTCGAACACTTTGCGGGTACGGACGATTGAGTCGAGCGTACGGAAGCCGGCATAGTCCAGCACGATATCGGCGGGATCGACGCCGCCTTTAATCAGGTCCCGACGCATGGTCATCGGTTCATTGTAGCTTTGCAGAGCATTATCGCCGCTCAGCAGCAGATAGTTGACCTTGCCGCTGTTGTAGGCGTTCAGCGCACCCTGGATGCGGTAGCGGTAATACTGATTGATGACGCCGGTGCGGTAATATTTGGCGGTGCCCAGCACCACGCCGACCTGACGGTAGGGCAGGTCCTGCAGCTCATCATAGATATAGGGCGCGGTTTTCCAGCTCATCCAACGGTCAAGACCCAGCACGGTCAACAGCAGCAGGCCGAGCAGGACTAACAGGCTGTAGAACACACGCTTTAACATGAACTTGGCTCAATAATAGACAACGGAGTCTTCAGGCTACTTTACCCGCCGGGTAAGCGCAAGAAACCCGCGTTTGATTGCGGGGATTTTCAGCAATATGAGCCGATCGCCGATCCCAGACCGGGCAAGGCGTAGCCGCAACCTGTTCTCCGGCCCTCCGGGAACGTCTCAGCGACTTTGAGGCTGTCAGGTCGGCAGTTTCAGCAGCCATAGCGATCTTCAGCTCGCAATGGCGCGAACGGTAGGTCGGGTAAGCGGAGCGCCACCCGACAACATAACGGCATAAAAGGTCGGCCGGATTAGACGAAACCGTCATCCGGCCATCTGCTCAGGCGCGCAGGCTGATTAACCTAACAGCACGCGCTCGATATTGTGGCAGCCCAGCGCCTTCAGGGTGGCGACGGTGGCGTCCCACTGAATCAGCGCCGCATCGGCTTTCTCCGCCAGGATCGCCCGCTGGATGTCCGGATAATCATAGCCGTTGAGGCTGAGAAGATTCAGCGCCCCCTGCAGCGGCGGCAGCGTCGGATTGAACGCTGCGTTTTCCGCATAGCTGCCGCTGAAAATGGTGCCGTCTTTCAACTCCAGCGCCACGCCGGAGGGCGAGTGGCTGTAGGGCGCATGGCAGCGGTTGGCGGCCTGAATGGCTGCCTGGGTCAGGGCATCGCCGCTCACCGGGAAGCCATGGTCCTGTGCATCCATCAACAGGGTTTTGATCTCCAGATCTTTCGGACCAAAGGCGTCCGGCAGATAGTGCTCCAGGGCATGCGCTTCGCGGCCCGGCAGATGAATGCGCAGCGCCAGTCCGCTGTTCAGTTCGTTCATAAACTGACGGCAATGGCCGCACGGCGTGTAGTTCACCGTAATAGCGCGCAGGGAGGTCTCGCCGCGCAGCCAGGCGTGGCTGATGGCGCTCTGTTCGGCGTGAACGGTCTGCTGCATGGTCGCGCCGAGAAATTCCATATTGCCGCCAAAGTACCAGCGGCCGCTGACGCCGCGGGCGATCGCCCCGACGTTAAAATGAGAAAGGTCGGCGCGCGCGCAGGCGGCAGCAAGCGGCAGTAGCGCAAAGGCCAGCGCGTCTTCGTCCAGACCTGTCGCCTGTTGCAGCGTCGCCACCTGATCGGCTTCGAGCAGCGCCGGGAAGTGCGGGTCGGCGAGCATCGGGGCGATGGCCGCCTGCAGGTCTGCTGCCAGAGTCGTCAAAGCAGCTTGAAAACGTGAGTGCATAGCGTTGCCTCATAACAATGTAATGGGAAGCCAGTGTACGGGCGTCCAGCAGTCTCATATGTGATGAATATCTCATTGTTTATGCAACTTTGATTTGTTGCATTAAAAAATGTGATTTAAATCACAATTTATCCCACCACCGCGAGGATCAGCGGAAATAAGAACGGTGCCATCAACGAGGTGATGATCCCGCACAGCACCAGCGCCAGCGAGCTAAACGCCCCTTCCTGGTAGTCCAGTTCCGCACAGCGGGCAGTGCCGAGGGCGTGCGAGGCGGTACCCATTGACAGGCCGCGTGACGCTTTGGTGCGAATGCGCATCAGGTTAAGCAGCGTATGGCCGAATACCGCGCCGAGGATGCCGACAAAAATCACGCACACGGCGCTGATAGCCGGAATACCGCCGATGCTGCCGCTGACCGCCATGGCAATTGGCGTAGTGACTGACTTAGGCAGAATAGAGGCGGCGATTTGCGGCGTGGCGCCCATCAGCAGGGCGACGGTAGTACCGGTGATCATCGCCACGCAGCTGCCGATAAAGCAGATGGTGATGATTGATTTCCAGCGCGCGCGGATCTGGTGCAGTTGCTCATACAGTGGAAAGGCCAGCGCGACCACCGCCGGCTGCAGCAGATCGTTCAGGACTTTGCTGCCGGCAAAATAACGCTCATAGGAGATCCCGGTCAGCAGCAGAAACGGAATTATAACTACCATCGCCACCAGCAGCGGGTTGAGCAGCGGGAACTTAAAGCGGGCGGCCAGCCTGCGGGCGAGAAAAAAGACGATCAGGGTTAGCGGCAGCGACCACCAGATTTCATGCATCATTTTTCTTTTCCTTTTGCCCAATCACTTTACGTTCGCCATGCACCAGGTGAGAGCTCCAGCTCACCACCACAAACACCACCAGCGTGCTGATGGCGCAGGAGATGACGACTGGCCCCAGCTGGGCGCGCAGCAGATCCCAGTATTGCATCACGCCGACGCCGATGGGCACGAACAATAGCGCCATATAGCGGATCAGGATATTGCAGCCAGGATTGACCCACTGCGGCGGCATAATTTGCAGCGCCAGCAGCACGAAAAGGATCAGCATGCCGATGATGCTGCCGGGGATAGTGATGGGCAGCAGTCCGGCGATAAAAATTCCGGCGTATAAGCAGGCGTAAATCAGGACGAAGGCCCGCAGGTACTGCCAGATAATAGTCAGCGATTTACTCATGGTAATAACCCTTGATGAAGTGCATTCATCATACAATTAATCCCTAAAATGTGCTACCGATCACATCATGAATTCTACGCATAGCGCTGATAGCGTACGGGAACAATAGCCTCTCCCGGCAGGACCCGACAGCTCGCAGCTTAGGGTATATGGAGTCCCACGCTACCTTTTTGAACGAGGCGCGGCAAATAAAGGCGGCATGAGACGCCGCAGACTCCTGTAAAGCATAGAGATTATCTCCTCGCTTTGCCGCATTCGCCGAACGGGGAATGGCGTACGGCAGGCCGGACGCATTGAGCGCTTTCCACCAATGCCTGGAGGCGCTACCATAGCGCCTCTTTTTTTTCCGGATAACGATATGCGTGTTCTACTGGCGCCGATGGAAGGCGTGCTCGATTCGCTGGTGCGCGAGCTGCTGACCGAGGTTAACGATTACGATCTGTGCATCACCGAATTTCTGCGCGTGGTGGATCAACTGCTGCCGGTAAAATCGTTCTACAGGCTGTGCCCGGAACTGCATCATCAGAGCCGCACGCCGTCCGGCACCCGCGTGCGCGTCCAGCTGCTGGGACAATATCCCGAGTGGCTGGCGGAAAACGCCGCCCGCGCGGTGGAGCTGGGGTCGTGGGGTGTGGATTTAAACTGCGGCTGTCCGTCTAAGCTGGTGAACGGCAGCGGCGGCGGGGCGACGCTGCTGAAAGATCCGGAGCTGATCTATCGCGGTGCGAAAGCCATGCGCGAAGCGGTTCCCGATCATCTGCCGGTGACCGTCAAGGTGCGACTCGGCTGGGACAGCGGCGAACGGCGCTTCGAAATCGCCGATGCGGTGCAGCAGGCCGGGGCCAGCGAGCTGGTGGTTCACGGCCGCACCAAAGAAGATGGCTACAAAGCCGAACGCATTAACTGGCAGGCGATCGGTGAGATCCGCCAGCGTCTGACCATTCCGGTGGTGGCCAACGGCGAGATCTGGGACTGGCAAAGCGCGCAGGGCTGTATGGCCGTCACCGGCTGCGATTCGGTGATGATTGGCCGCGGGGCGCTCAACGTGCCGAACCTCAGCCGGGTGATCAAATATAACGAACCGCGCATGCCGTGGCCGCAGGTGGTTCAGCTGTTGCAAAAATATACCCGTCTGGAAAAGCAGGGCGATACCGGCCTGTATCATGTGGCGAGAATTAAGCAGTGGCTGGGCTATTTACGCAAGGAATATACCGAGGCGCTGACGCTGTTTAATGAAATTCGCGCCCTGCAAACGTCTGCTGAAATAGCGGCGGCCATCGCCCGCTATTAAACACCATACTGTTATTTGCTTCACATATTATTACTTGCCTGCCTATTGCTGGTAGGCATGAGTTGAATAAAGTGATAATGTGCCGTCAATCAATTCAGGATTGCTACTGAACACAGGCAAAACCTAAGCACTTCCGTCATGCGTGGCGGCAAGTGCTTAGGTTTTTTTTTGGGCAAAAATTTAACGGTGGGTAAATGATGACGTAAAACAAGCGGTTGTAATTAATCTTTTCTCTGGCTCGGTCGCGGTTTTATTACCGAAGGACGCCCCTTGCCATTCATTTTTTAAAAAAGAAAACAGGTAAATAAATAGCCTGGGGATCCCCTTTGTTTTTATTCAGTCACGGTGGATATCACAATGCATAACAAAAAAATAAATCAGCTTTTGATCGGCGCGGCGCTGGCGGCAATGGTGCCTGCCGTCAGCGCCGCGGAAACTCCGGCCTGGAACGGCAGCGTGCTGGGGTTCGAAGCCGGACAGCAGGGGCTGCTGGGCGATATGCTGGGCATTCGTCCGATCCTCGAAGAGAACGGCTTTCATTATAATCTCGGCTATCTTAACGAGATGGCCTACAACGCCGGCGGCGGTTACGACCATGATAAACACCTGGCCTATATTGACCAGGTGGCGCTGACCTTTACCCAGGATCTGGAGCGCTGGACCGGCATACCGGATGCGCGTCTCGAAGGCAACATCGTCAACCGTAACCACGATGATAACCTCACCACGAAACGGCTGCAGGATCCGCGGGTGAGTTTCAACGATCTGTCGCAGGAGAGTTGGGGCGGCGGGTCGATCACCCGCCTCGGCTGGCTGACCTTTGCCCGCAGCTTTGACGACCGTCGCCTGACCTGGCGCATCGGCATGATGAACAAGGTGCAAACTTTCGACCAGATCATTCCCTGCGATTTTCAGCTACTGACCCAGTGCGGTGGGAAATCGGCCAACTCGCTGACCTGGAATAACTGGAACATCCACACCTGGGGCACCACCCTGGAGTACAAGCTGACGCCGACGGTCACCCTGAAAGGCGGGGTGATGGAGCAAAACCCGCAGGCTACCGCGCGCAGTCACGCCTGGAGCGGGTCGACGAAGGGCAGCGAAGGCATTTTACTGCCGATGGAGATCGAAACCCGTCCGCTGATGAAAGGCCTGCCGGGAGCCTATAACCTGGGTGTGGTCTGGACCAACGCGCCGCAAACCGACCTCTACAGCGGCAAATCCGGCGGCGCCGGGGCGACCGATCCGCAAGGCTACGCCGAGCACGACAGCACCTGGTTTATGTACGCTGGTCTGAACCAGCAGATCACCCGCCACGCCGACGACCCGCTGCGGGGGATGAGCGTTTCGCTGAGCGGCAGCCTCAGCGACCAGCGCAGCAACTATATCCACTCCGCCGTCGCCGCCTCCATGCGCTACCGCGGGCTGTTTGACGCCCGCCCGGAGGACTGGATTGGCTTTGGTCTGACGTGGATCGACATGAGCAGCCACTACGCACGTAACCAGCGCTATATGAATCAACTCAGCGGCGCCACCGACTATAACGACCCGGCTTACCAGCCGGTGGCCGGTCATTCGCTGAACGGCGAGCTCTATTATCGCTTCCGCCCGGTCTCCTGGCTGGAGCTGCAGCCGGGCCTGCAGTACTGGCACCGTCCGGGCGGCGTCGCGCAGACCCAGGACGCATGGGTGGTGGAGTGGAAAACGGTGGTGACTTTCTGATAGTCGCGATCTTAATCACGTTTTTTCACTTGTCAGGTTGAGCGCGCAGCAGAAGTTGTTACAGTGCGGGTGTTGGATTGCAACTGCTGCGGCAGGCAAAACCTGATCACCTGGCGTTTCGTCGGGGGTCAGGTTTTTTTGTTTCTGGGGTCAATATGCAAATCGCCAAAGTACTCAATAACAATGTGGTGGTGGTTCTTGACGAGCACCGGCGCGAACAGGTGGTGATGGGGCGAGGGCTGGCCTTTCAGAAACGCCCGGGCGACGTGCTGGACGACAGTAAAATTGAAAAAGTCTTCGCCTTACAGAGCGATGAACTGGTAGGCCGTTTAGGTGAGTTACTCAGTCAGATACCGCTAGAAGTGATGACCACCTGCGATCGCATTATCGACCTGGCACGCGGGCGGTTGGGCAAGTTACAGGAAAGTTTGTACATCACGTTAACGGATCACTGCCACTTTGCTATCGAGCGGCAGAAAAAGGGCATCGCGCTGCGTAACGTGCTGCTGTGGGAGATTAAGCGGCTCTATCCGAAGGAGTTCGCGCTGGGTCAGGAGGCAAGGGCCATTATTGCCAAAAGGCTTGGTGTGGAGCTGGCGGAGGATGAAGCCGGATTTATCGCCCTGCATCTGGTGACGGCGCAGCTCAACAGCGAAATGCCGGAGGTCATGCACGTGACCCGGGTGATGCAGGAGATCCTGCAGCTGGTGAAGTATCAGCTGCAGCTTAACTATGACGAAGAGTCATTGAGCTATCAGCGCTTTGTCACTCATCTCAAGTTCTTCGCCCAGCGGATGCTGACGCGCACGGTGGTGGAAGATGACGACGTCTCGCTGCACAGCGCGGTGAAAGATAACTACGCTAAAGCGTGGAAGTGTGCGGAAACGGTGGCGACGCATCTGCAAAAGCAGTATCAGCGGTCGCTGACCACCGAAGAGATTATGTTTCTTGCCATTCATATCGAACGGGTAAGAAAAGAGGGGCGTTAATTCCCCCAACAAAACTGGATTGTTACTGCATGATGCAGGCAAAACCTGAGCGCGACGCCCACCGGCGTGGTTCTCGGGTTTTTTTATTTTTACTACTCAGTCGCCGGTTGTCTGCGGGCAGCGGCAGTAAGGAAAAGAGCATGGAATATAAAGCACTCGCGCAGGATATTCTCAACCGCGTCGGCGGCAAAGAGAACATTGTGAGTCTGGTTCACTGTGCGACACGTCTGCGTTTTAAACTGAAAGATAACGGCAAAGCCGATGCCGAAGGGCTGAAGGCCAATCCAGGCGTCATTATGGTGGTGGAGAGCGGCGGCCAGTTTCAGGTGGTGATTGGCAACCACGTTCACGACGTCTGGCTGGCGGTGCGCCAGGAGGCAGGGTTAAGCGATGACAGCGAACCGGTTGCCGGGGAAAAAGCGGCCAAAGGATCGGTGTTAAGCCAGCTTATCGACATCATTTCCGGCATTTTTACACCGTTTATCGGCGTGATGGCGGCGACCGGTCTGCTGAAAGGCCTGCTGGCGCTGGCGGTGACCTGCGGCTGGCTTACGCCGGAGCAGGGGACTTATAAAATCTGGTTTGCCGCCAGCGACGCGCTGTTCTTTTTCTTCCCGCTGTTTCTTGGCTATACCGCCGGGAAGAAGTTTGGCGGCAACCCGTTTATCTCGATGGTGATTGGCGGGGCGTTAACCCACCCGCTGATGATTCAGGCCTTTGAGGCCAGCCAGGCGCCGGGCGCGGCGGTGGAGCACTTTCTCGGCATCCCGGTGACCTTTATCAACTACAGCTCGTCAGTGATCCCGATTATTCTCGCCTCGTGGGTCTGCTGCTGGCTGGAGCGCAAGAGCAACGCGCTGTTGCCGTCATCAATGAAAAACTTCTTCACCCCGGCGATCTGCCTGGCGGTGGTGGTCCCGCTCACCTTCCTGGTGATTGGCCCGGTCGCCACCTGGCTGAGCCATCTGTTGGCCAACGGCTACCAGTTCATTTATGCGTTTGCCCCATGGCTGGCGGGCGCGGTACTGGGCGCCATGTGGCAGGTGTGCGTTATTTTTGGCCTGCACTGGGGGCTGGTGCCGTTGATGATCAACAACATGACGGTACTTGGTCACGACTCCATGCTGCCGATTATTCTTCCGGCGGTGATTGCCCAGGTGGGGGCGGTTCTGGGGATTTTGCTGGCCACCCGCGATGCGCGTCAGCGGATGCTGGCCGGTTCCGCCTTCTCTGCCGGGCTGTTTGGCATCACCGAGCCGGCTATCTACGGTCTGACCCTGCCGCTGCGTCGTCCGTTTATCTTCGGCTGTATCGCCGGCGCCATCGGCGGGGCGATCACTGCCTTCAGTAATAGCCATGCTTACTCGTTCGGTGTGCCGAATATCTTTTTCCCGGCGCAGATGATCCCGCCTGGCGGGATTGACGCCACCGTCTGGGGCGGGCTTATCGGCACCGGCGTGGCTTTCGTGCTTGCCTGCGTGCTGACCTTCTTCGCCGGCATGCCGCGCGCCAGCGCTGCACCGGGCGCCGTGACGGTAGCCCCGGCCTCGGCAAACGATATTCTGGCGCCGATGAGCGGCAGCGTTATCGCCCTCGAGCAGGTGCCGGATAGCACCTTCGCCAGCGGCCTGCTCGGTAAAGGGGTCGCCATTATCCCGGCGGTGGGCCAAGTGATTGCCCCGTTCCCGGGCGAAGTGGCTTCCCTGTTTCAGACTAAACATGCCATCGGCCTGCAGAGCGACAGCGGCATTGAGCTGTTGATCCACGTCGGCATCGACACGGTCAAACTCGACGGCGTGCCGTTTACCGCACATGTCAAAGAGGGCGACAGGGTGCAGGCCGGCGATCTCCTGATCGAGTTCGATCGTCAGGCGATTCTGGATGCCGGTTACGACCTGGCGACCCCGATCATTATCAGCAACAGCGACGACTACCGGGAAATTGATACGGTGGCGTCCAGCGCCGTCGAAGCCGGCCAGCCGCTGTTGTCAGTCAGCCATTAATCACAGGAGAGAGAGATGAAAACATTCCCGGCGGATTTTTTATGGGGCGGCGCGACCGCGGCGAATCAGGTGGAAGGGGCTTATCTGGAAGAGGGCAAAGGCTTATCCACCTCCGATGTGCAGCCGCACGGCGTGTTCGGCGAGGTGGTCGAGCGCGTACCCGGCGACAGCGGTATTAAGGATGTGGCGATCGATTTTTACCATCGCTACCCGGAAGATATCGCTCTGTTCGCCGAGATGGGCTTTAACTGCCTGCGGGTGTCCATCGCCTGGACCCGCATCTATCCCAACGGCGATGACGCCGAGCCCAACGAAGCCGGTCTCGCGTTCTATGACAAGCTGTTCGACGAGATGGCGAAGCACAACATCACCCCGCTGGTGACGCTGTCGCATTATGAAATGCCGTGGGCGCTGGTAAAAAACTACGGCGGCTGGGGCAGCCGGGAGGTGATTGGTTTCTTTGAGCGCTACGCCCGCACGGTGTTCAGCCGCTATAAAAATAAGGTCAAATTTTGGCTGACCTTTAACGAAATCAATATGTCGCTGCATGCTCCGATGACCGGCGTCGGCCTGCCGGCCGGCAGCAGCAAAGGCGAGGTGTATCAGGCGATTCACCACCAGCTGGTGGCCAGCGCTCTGGCGGTTAAAGCCTGTCACGAGCTGGTGCCCGAGGGCAAAATCGGCAATATGCTGCTCGGCGGGCTGATGTATCCCCTGAGCTGCAAACCGGAAGATGTGTTTGAGACGCTGCAGGAGAACCGCAGCTGGCAGTTCTTCGGCGACGTGCAGGCGCGCGGGGCGTACCCGGGCTATATGCAGCGCTTTTTCCGCGACAACGGCATCACGCTCACCATTACCGATGCCGATCGTGAAGCGCTGAAAACCACCGTCGACTTTATCTCCTTTAGCTACTACATGACCGGCTGCGTCACCGCCGACGAGGCGCTGAACCAGCAGGCGCGCGGCAATATTCTCAGCATGGTGCCGAACCCGCACCTGGCGAGCTCGGAGTGGGGCTGGCAGATAGACCCGCTGGGCCTGCGTACGCTGCTGAACGTGCTGTGGGATCGCTATCAGAAGCCGCTGTTTATCGTGGAAAACGGTCTGGGCGCCAAAGATAAGGTGGAAGCCGACGGCAGCATTAATGATGACTACCGCATCAGCTACCTGAACGACCACCTGGTGCAGGCGCGGGAAGCCATTGACGATGGCGTTGAGCTGATGGGCTTTACCAGCTGGGGGCCGATTGACCTGGTGAGCGCCTCGAAGGCGGAGCTGTCGAAGCGCTATGGCTTTATCTATGTCGACCGTCATGATGACGGCACCGGCACCCTGGCGCGCAGTAAGAAGAAGAGTTTTGACTGGTATAAAGAGGTGATTGCCAGCCGCGGCGCCAGCCTGAAAGCGTAATGCTTCCCCGCCCGGCCATCGCCGGGCGGGGGATTAGCCCGGTTTACGCGCGCGCAGTAAAAAGATCATCGGACGTTCTTTCTCTTCATCCAGGGCGGGCTGTTGGACAATCTGTTCGGCGCTCGGACCCCACTCATCCAGCTGCTCCAGCACAAAACCCGCGGCGATAAGCGCGTTTATCCAGCTTGAGAGCTTGCGATGTTGCTTGATGACGCCCTCGGCAAACCAGTTGCTGACGCGCTCGTCCTCCTGCTGATAGTGACTGACCGGCCAGCTTTTCTGTCCCTGGTCATCCACCCGCCAGCCCTGCTGCAAGGGGGCGGTATAGATGGGATGTTCGGCGGAAAAGACCAGGGTGCCGCCGGGAACCAGCGCCTGCTGCAGGGTGGCGAAGAGCGGCGCAATGTCCGGTAAATAATGCAGCGCCAGCGAGCTGTAGACCAGATCGCAGCTGTTGGCGGGCAGCGTCAGGGTTTGCAGATCGGCGCAGCGGTAGACAATCTCATCCCCGCGGGTCATCTCCCGCGCCTGCGCCAGCATGCGCTGGGAGATATCAAAACCGGTTATCTGGCTGGCTCCCTGCTGCTGTGCCCAGCGGCAAAACCAGCCGTAGCCGCAGCCGAGATCCACCACCCGCAAACCGGTTATCGGCGGCAACATTGCCTGCAGGGAAGGCCACTCCGGTGCGCCATCCAGTCCCTTCACCGAGCGATCGAGGGTCGCATAGCCGGCAAAAAACTGCGGGTCGTCATAAATATTCTGACTCATATTCATCCCTTGAATTGATAAGGTTGTTTATTTTTAGCTAACTAATAATTTAGTCACACGCTTTACTAAACGCGTTTAATTCAATTAACTTATGATAACCAACCTGATTAAGTTATCTGACCTGTCTAATGAAATTGATATTAAATAAAAGCGTGCTGGCGGCATTGCCCCTGGCCATCGCGCTGGCTGGCTGCGCGCCATCTCATGAGGTTGCTAATCCGCCGCAGCAGCAAATTCCAGCCTCCCATGTTTCCATGGATCTCCCTGCCGCCGTGAAAAATGGCTGGCCGCAGACCGACTGGTGGAAAGACTACCACGATGCCCAACTGGATAATCTGATTCAGCGCGCACTCGCCAATGCGCCGGATATGCAAATTGCCGAACAGCGCATCAGGCTTGCCGAAGCGCAGGCGCGAATGTCGCAGGCGAATCTTGGCCCGGAGATGGATTTCTCCGCCGATGTTGAACGCCAGCGCATGTCGGCCGAAGGCCTGATGGGGCCGTTCGCCACCGACACCGACGGCAATACCGGCCCGTGGTACACCAACGGCACCTTCGGCCTGACCGCTGGCTGGGATCTGGACCTGTGGGGTAAAAACCGCGCGCTGGTGAAAGCGCGCATCGGCGAGCTGAAAGCCCAGGTGGCGGAGCAGGCCCAGACCCGCGAATTGCTTTCTGGCAGCGTGGCGCGCCTGTACTGGCAGTGGCAGACGGAAGCGGCGATTAAAGCGGTGCTGCAGCAGGTGAAGGGTGAGCAAAATAATATCGTGACGGTCGACAAGGCCCTGTTGCAGCGCGGGATCACCAACTCCGCCGAAGGGGCGGAGAACGATATTAACGTCAGCAAAACCGACCAGCAGCTGGCGGACGTGGCGGGCACGATGAAAGAGATTGAAGCGCGCCTGATGGCCCTGACCAACAGCCAGAGCCAGTCGCTGAATCTCAAACCGGTCAGCCTGCCGACGGTCAGCGCGCAGCTGCCTGATACCCTCGGCTATGAGCTGCTGGCGCGCCGCCCGGATCTGCAGGTTGCTCACTGGTACATTGAGGCATCGCTGAGCGAAGTGGACGCGGCGAAAGCGGCGTTTTATCCCGACATCAATCTGATGGCGTTCCTGCAGCAGGATGCCCTGCACTTAAGCGATCTTTTCCGTCACTCGGCGCAGCAGATGGGCGTCACCGCCGGACTGACGCTGCCGATCTTTGACAGCGGCCGCCTCAATGCCAATCTGGATATTGCCAGCGCGCAGAACAGCCTGTCGATAGCGCAGTACAACAAAGCGGTAGTGGATGCCGTCAACCAGGTGGCGAAAACCGCCAGCCAGGTCGAGACGCTGATGGCCAAAAGCCAGCAGCAGCAGCAGGTTGAAAAAGACGCCCAGCGGGTGGTGAACCTGGCGCAGGCCCGAATGGCGGCGGGGATCTTACCCGGCTCCAGAGTCAGTATGGCGAAGCTCCCGGCGCTGCAGGAGCGTATTACCGCATTGCGCCTGCACGGCCAGTGGATTGACGCCAGCATTCAGCTGACTTCTGCTCTCGGCGGCGGCTATCACCAGAGCGTGAAATAACCGGCGCAACGGCGCGCCTGCGGGGGCGCCGTTTAGTCTTTCTTCTTCCTTTCTCGCCGCCTGAGCCACCAGTGGGCGGCGACCACCAGTCCTACCGCGAGGATCAGCCAGATCCAGTGCTTCAGATGGGCGTCCAGATGGTGCAGCCACGGGCCAACCACCTCGCCGCCGAGATAGCCAATGGTGGTAAACAGCAGGGCCCACACCAGCGCTCCGACAATATTCAACGGCAGGAAAATGCGCGGCGGCAGGCGGCTGGCGCCGATCAGCAGGGGGCCGATTACCCGGAAGCCATACATAAAGCGGGTGCCGATGACAAACAGCCACGGCCGGTGCTGGATCATGCGCTGCGCTTTACGTATTCGCGCCTTCTGGCTGGCGAAACGGCGCAGAATGCGTCCCCCGAAGCGGCGGCCGACCAGATAGAGCAGCTGATCGCCAATCATCCCGCCGAGGGCGACGGCGATCACCACCAGGGGAAACTTCAGTAACCCCTGATGCGCTGCGACGCCGCCCAGCAGGGTAATGGTCTCACCTTCCGCCATGCTGCCGACGATCAGCGCCGCGTAGCCATACTGGGAAATCAGGTGATTGATATCCATAAACAGCTTATCTCCTTATCTCATCACCTGTTAATCATACACCCTGCTGACCAAAACGCGGCGACGCAGATTTTTTGCGCTGTACAAAAAATAATCTACAGGGTGAATTATACTTGGATCAGTGCAGTACGAAGCCGTGACAAGGGGGACGCTATGAACCATGTCTGGGGGCTCTTCGCTCATCCCAACCGGGAAATGAGCGTGATTAAGAGCGAGAATGAAACCATTTCTCATCACTATACGCACCATGTGCTGCTGATGGCGGCGGTTCCGGTGGTGTGCGCCTTTATCGGCACCACGCAGCTGGGCTGGAACTTCGGCGACGGCACCGTTATTAAACTGTCGATGTTGACCGGTCTGGCGCTGGCGGTACTGTTTTATGCCGTGATGCTGGCCGGGGTGGCGATCATGGGGCGGGTTATCTGGTGGATGGCCAGGCAGTATCCGCAGCAGCCTTCCCTGAAACGCTGCATGGTGTTTGCCGGCTATGTGGCCACGCCGCTGTTCCTGAGCGGGATTGTGGCGCTCTATCCGCTGGTCTGGCTGTGCGCGCTGATCGGTACCATCGCGCTGTTTTACACCGGCTATCTGCTCTATCTGGGCATCCCGACCTTCCTGAGCATTAACCGGGAAGAGGGGTTAAGCTTCGCCAGTTCGACGCTGGCCATCGGAGTGCTGGTACTGGAAGTGCTGCTGGCGATCACCGTGGTACTGTGGGGGTATGGTTACCGACTCTTCTGATCGCACGTCACTGGATAATATGCATTGCCGGCAAATATGTATTTTGTGTCGGCAATGCAGCATTTCTTCACGATTCTTATTAGGCACAGGGCCTTACGGCGCGGTATGATGGCGTTTGCCAGCGATGTTGCCCACTTAACCTCGCGGCGTACGTTCCATAACGTGCAAAAATACTTTTCAGAATGCCCATGATGCCGAAATTTCGAGTCTCTTTGCTCAGCCTGACCTTGCTGCTGGCTGTGCCTTTTGCGCCCCAGGCGTTAGCAAAAACCTCCGCGGCGGTTGCCGCCTCGCAGCCGGATATCGCCTCCGGCAGCGCCATGATCGTCGATCTGGCCACCAAAAAAATCATCTATGCCAGCCAGCCGGATCTGGTGCGCCCGATGGCGTCAATCACCAAAGTGATGACCGCCATGGTGGTGCTCGATGCCCATCTGCCGATGGATGAGATGCTGACGGTGGATATCAGCCATACGCCGGAAATGAAGGGGATCTACTCCCGCGTGCGCCTCAACAGCCAAATCAGCCGCCGCACGATGCTGCTGCTGGCGCTGATGTCTTCCGAGAACCGCGCGGCCGCCAGCCTGGCGCATCACTATCCAGGCGGCTACGATGCCTTCATTCGCGCGATGAACGCCAAAGCCCAGGCGCTGGGCATGACTCATACCCGCTACGTGGAGCCGACGGGCCTGTCGGTGCATAACGTCTCCACCGCCCGCGATCTGACCAAACTGCTGATCGCCAGCGAGCAGTATCCGCTGATCGGCCAGCTGAGCACCACCAAAGAAGAGACCGCCACTTTCGCCCATCCGGCCTACAGCCTGCCGTTCCGCAACACCAACCATCTGGTGTATCGCGATAACTGGAATATCCAGCTGACTAAAACCGGCTTCACCAACGCTGCCGGCCACTGCCTGATTATGCGTACGGTGATTAACCAACGCCCGGTGGCGCTGGTGGTGATGGATGCCTTCGGTAAATACACCCACTTCGCCGACGCCAGCCGCTTGCGGACCTGGATCGAGACCGGGAAAGTGATGCCGGTACCCGCCTCGGCGCTGAGCTATAAAAAGCAGCGCGAAGCGCAGATGGCAGAGGCGATGCTGAAAGGCGGCGCGCAGACCGCGCAGAACGATTAATCTGCCTGTCCCCCGGATGGCGGCGCATTGCGCCTTATCCGGGCTACGTGATTTGGCACCGGGTTCGCCCCCTTCGCAGGCCCGGCAAGCGCAGCGCCGCCGGGCAATATACCCGACACCGTGCCGCGTTTGTGCCGGATGGCGGCTCGCGCCTTATCCGGGCTACGTGATTTGGCGCCGGGTTCGCCCCCTTCGTAGGCCCGGCAAGCGCAGCGCCGCCGGGCAATCAGGCCGAGTGCCGGTGTTTGTGCAGTATGGCGGCTGACGCCTCTACGGAACCGCGCTGAACGGTAGCCCGGCTAAGGCGTTTACGCCGCGAGCCGGGGATTTGACGCCGGATATCACTCCGGCAGCGTCCAGTCGCCGTCACCCAGCGCGCGCTGCATAATCAACGTATCTCGCCAGTCGCCCATTTTGTAGCCCACGCTGCGCAGTTGACCCGCCACGGTAAAACCAAACTTTTTATGGATCGCCAGCGAACCGGCATTGTTATGGCCATCACCGATGATCGCCAGCATCTGCCGCCACGGGCCTTTCTCGCATTCGGCGATCAGCCGCGACAGCAGCGCGCTGCCGATGCCGCGCCCGCCCATCCCGGATTCCACGTAGATCGATTCCTCGAGGGTATAGCGATAGGCTGGGCGCGGGCGATAGAAAGTGGCGTAGCAGTAGCCGACGATGGCGCCGCGCCACAGCGCCACCAGCCAGGGCAGCCCGTTATCGCGGACGGTTTTGATCCGTTTACGCATTTCGTCAACGGTAGGGGGGATCTCTTCAAAGGAAGCGCGGCCATTGAGCACGTGCCAGACATACAGCGCGGCGATGGCGTGCGCATCGTCGGGCAGCGCTTCACGAATTTCTAAATCACTGTCGAGTAACGGGGCCTCTGCGGGCATGGCGGCGCTCCTGAATCTGCCGGAGAGACATTCTCCGGCGTGCAGCGTAATACAGAAGCGCCAGGCTGAATAGTCCTGCCGCCGATTATTGCGGATCCGCCGGGGAGACCGGCGCCGGGGCCGCTTCACCCCAGTATTTTTGCTTGCTGGTTTTACCAATCCCCGGGTTCATGCTGTTGGTCGGATCGTTCTGGCGATAGAACTGCTGCAGGCTCTCCGGCGCTTCATACAGATGACCCACGTTATGCTCCGCCGGGTACTGGGCGCCGCGCGCTTTCAGCAACGCCAGCATCTGCTCTTTCAGATCGTGGGCGTCGACTCCTTTCTTGACGATGTAATCCTGATGGAACACATGGCACATAAAGTGGCCATAGTAGAGCTTATGCACCAGCTGGCTGTCGATCTCCGGCGGCAGATGTTCGAACCACTCGGTATCGTTGCGGCGCAGGGCGATATCCAGCGCCAGAATATCTTCGACTTCATCAGCATGCACCGCCTGATAGCGGATGGCCGCGCCGGCGGCGGCAAAGCGGTGCAGGAACGCCTTGCTGCCTTCCTCCGGCGTACAGGCGAAGAAATCCCCCTCGGCCTGCTGGAAGTATTCCGTCAGCCAGCGCTGCGCTTCTTCGATGCCATCCCCGGCCATCTTCAGCAGCAGATGATGTTCATATTTATCACGCCAGGTTTTCATCCGCTCCGGTAAGTGCGCCGGGAAGACGTGGCCGAGCTTCTGCATAAAGCGGTCGGTAAAGTGCGGCTTAAACAGCGAGACTTTCTCCAGCATCGCGTCGGTGCGCCCCTTCATGGTGAAGAAGAACGGCATTTTGTCGGTGCCGAGCTTGTCGATCATCAGGAAGGTGTCTTTGCCATACTTCTCGGCGATATCGTAAATATCGCGGTGCATATATTCCCCGGCCACCGGCAGATGCTGGAACTCGGCGAGGATATGGCGGCGGATCTCGGTCAATACCTGCGGCTGGTTGGTGCCAATGTAAAACACCTGCTGGCGTTTTTCCGCCGGGAAGGTATCCAGACGCGCGGCGAAAACCGCCAGCTTGCCGGCGCAGCCGGAGGATTCGAACAGGCGGTCCGGGTCGGCGTTGTAGCGCGCCGGGGTGTCGGCATCGACATCGCGCACGCGGGTCACATAGTCGTGATCGTGGGCGTGGCGGCCGTCGTGCAGCACATCGCTATCGCTGATGCGCTCGTCGTCGAGGCGGCTGAGGATCTGCTCCGGCGTGCTGCCGAGATCAATGCCCAGATGGTTGACCAGCTTCAGCTTGCCGTCGGCGTCAATCTGTGCGAACAGCGACATCTCGGTGTAGGCCGGCCCGCGCTGCACCAGAGAACCGCCGGAGTTGTTGCAGATCCCGCCGATCACCGATGCGCCGATGCATGACGAGCCGATCACTGAGTGCGGCTCGCGACCCAGCGGTTTGAGCGCTTTTTCCAGCGAATAGAGGGTAGTGCCGGGCCAGGCCAGCACCTGCTCGCCTTTGTCCAGCAGATGCAGTTTATCCAGGCGCAGAGTGCTGATAATCACGATCTCGCGATCGTAATCATTGCCGTTGGGGGTCGAACCTTCGGTCAGGCCGGTGTTGGCCGCCTGCATCAGAATAATTTTATCGGCGTCTACGCAGGCGTTAAGCACGCGCCAGAGTTCCAGCAGGGTGCCGGGAAAGACAACCGCCAGCGCCTCGCCCTGACCGGAGCGGAAGCCTTTGCGGTAGCGTTGGGTTTTTGCCGGGTCGGTCAGCAGATGCGAAGGGCCAACCAGGCGCGCCAGATCCGCCAGAAACGTTTTATGGGTATTAGTGGGTGCAGATGACATGTTCCACTCCTTGTGGTGGTGCGCGAAATATCGAGGATAAGCATAGCGCTTTGTATGACAATTTGATGCATGAATGTTTCGCAAAAATCAGAGAAGAACCTTAGCATTCTGCGGGCGCGTTGTTTATATATATGGCAAACTGCGGTTTTTATTATGTTTTACCGAGTCCCCGTCTGAGAAAAAGCGAGATAACAATGAAATGGCTCTGCACTGTAGGCGTCGCCGTGAGTCTGGCGCTGCAACCCGCGCTGGCGGATGAACTGTTTGGTAACCACCCTCTGACCCCGCAGGCGCGGGATGCCTTTGTCACCGATCTGCTGAAAAAAATGACGGTAGACGAGAAAATCGGCCAGCTGCGTCTGATAAGCGTTGGCCCGGATAACCCGAAAGAGGCGATCCGCGAAATGATCAAAAACGGTCAGGTGGGGGCGATTTTTAACACCGTCACCCGGCCGGATATCCGCGTGATGCAGGATCAGGTGATGCAGCTTAGCCGCCTGAAGATCCCATTGTTCTTTGCCTACGATGTGCTGCACGGTCAGCGCACCGTGTTCCCGATAAGCCTCGGCCTGGCCTCATCGTTTAACCTTGACGCCGTGAAGACCGTGGGCCGCGTGTCAGCTTATGAAGCCGCCGATGACGGCCTGAACATGACCTGGGCGCCGATGGTCGACGTCTCCCGCGACCCGCGCTGGGGACGCGCTTCCGAAGGGTTCGGGGAAGACACGTATCTGACCACGATGATGGGCCAGGCGATGGTGGAGTCGATGCAGGGCAAGAGCCCGGCGGACCGCTATTCGGTGATGACCAGCGTCAAGCACTTCGCCGCCTACGGCGCGGTGGAGGGCGGGAAAGAGTACAACACGGTCGACATGAGCCCGCAGCGCCTGTTCAACGACTATATGCCGCCGTACAAAGCCGGGCTTGATGCCGGCAGCGGCGCGGTGATGGTGGCCCTGAACTCGCTGAACGGCACCCCGGCGACTGCTGATTCCTGGCTGCTGAAAGACGTCCTGCGCGACCAGTGGGGCTTTAAAGGCATCACGGTCTCCGACCACGGCGCCATTAAAGAGCTGATCAAGCACGGCGTGGCCTCCGACCCGGAAGACGCGGTGCGCGTGGCGCTTAAGTCCGGCATCAACATGAGCATGAGTGACGAGTATTACAGCAAGTACCTGCCGGGGCTGGTGAAGTCTGGCAAGGTGACCATGGCCGAGCTGGATGACGCCACCCGTCATGTGCTCAACGTCAAATATGACATGGGGCTGTTCAACGATCCTTACAGCCACCTGGGACCAAAAGATTCTGACCCGCAGGACACCAACGCGGAAAGCCGCCTGCATCGCAAAGAGGCGCGGGAAGTGGCCCGCGAAAGTCTGGTACTGCTGAAAAACCGTCTCGATACGCTGCCGCTGAAAAAATCCGGCACTATCGCGGTGGTCGGTGCGCTGGCGGACAGCAAACGCGACATGATGGGCAGCTGGTCCGCGGCCGGGGTGGCCGACCAGTCGGTGACCGTCCTGACCGGCATCAAAGAAGCGCTGGGTGATAACGGTAAAGTGATTTACGCCAAAGGGGCGAACGTCACTGACGATAAAGGCATCGTCGATTTCCTTAACCTGTATGAGAACGCGGTGCAGGTTGACCCGCGCTCGCCGCAGGAAATGATCGACGAAGCCGTCGCGGCGGCGAAGCAATCCGACGTGGTGGTTGCCGTAGTGGGCGAGGCGCAGGGCATGGCCCATGAGGCCTCCAGCCGGACCGACATCACCCTGCCGCAGAGCCAGCGCAACCTGATTGCCGCCCTCAAGGCCACCGGCAAACCGCTGGTGCTGGTGCTGATGAACGGCCGTCCGCTGGCGCTGGTGAAAGAGGATCAGCAAGCCGATGCGCTGCTGGAGACCTGGTTTGCCGGCACTGAAGGCGGTCACGCCATCGCCGACGTGCTGTTTGGCGACTATAACCCGTCGGGCAAGCTGCCGATGTCCTTCCCGCGCTCGGTGGGGCAGATCCCAACCTACTACAGCCACCTGAATACCGGCCGGCCGTATAATCCGGAGAAACCGAACAAGTACACCTCGCGTTACTTCGATGAAGCCAACGGCCCGCTGTATCCGTTTGGTTACGGCCTCAGCTACACCACCTTTAGCGTCTCCGATGTCACCATGTCGTCAGCCACCCTGCCGCGCGACGGCAGCGTGACCGCCAGCGTGCAGGTGACCAACACCGGCAAACGCGAAGGGGCAACGGTCATTCAGCTGTATCTGCAGGACGTCACTGCCTCCATGAGCCGGCCGGTGAAAATGCTGCGCGGCTTTAAAAAGGTCAACCTCAAGCCGGGCGAAACGCAAACCGTCAGCTTCCCGATTGACGTCGACGCGCTGAAGTTCTGGAACCAGCAGATGAAATACGTTGCTGAGCCGGGCAAATTCAATGTCTTTATCGGCGTGGACTCCGCCCGCGTGAAGCAGAGCGAGTTTGAACTGTTGTAAGGAATAGCCCTTAAGCTCAACGTGACACGTTAAAGGCCGATTAATCGGCCTTTTCTTTTTCGTATCGCCAGCAAATGGACTACGCTTTTCTCTTAAGCTTCTGTAAGCGAAGCGCAAAAGAACTGAGGGAAGCGGGATGAAGATGGCAATGAAATGGTCCGGTGCGCTGGCGCTGGCCGCCCTGATAAGTTTACCGCTGCAGGCGGCGGAGCCGGTGAAGGTCGGCTCGAAAATTGATACCGAAGGCGCGCTGCTGGGCAATATGATCCAGCAGGTGCTGGAAAGCCACGGCGTAAAAACGATTAATAAAATCCAGCTCGGCACCACGCCGGTGGTGCGCGGGGCGATTGTCGCCGGCGAGCTGGATATCTATCCGGAATATACCGGCAATGGCGCCTTCTTCTTTAAAGATGAAAACGACCCGGCGTGGAAGAATGCTCAACAGGGCTATGAGAAGGTGAAGCGTCTCGACCAGGAGAAACATCAGCTGGTGTGGCTCACCCCGGCGCCGGCCAACAACACCTGGACCATCGCGGTGCGCCAGGACCTGGCGGAGAAAAATCACCTGACCTCGCTGGCCGACCTCAGTCGCTACCTGAAGCAGGGCGGTGAATTTAAGCTGGCGGCCTCGGCGGAGTTTATTGAGCGCCCGGACGCGCTGCCGGCGTTTGAAAAAGCGTATGACTTCAAACTTAACCAGAACCAGCTGCTGTCGCTGGCCGGGGGCGATACGGCGGTGACCATCAAAGCAGCGGCGCAGCAGACCTCGGGCGTTAACGCGGCGATGGCCTACGGCACTGACGGCCCGGTCGCGGCGCTGGGGTTACAGACGCTGAGCGACCCGCAGGGCGTGCAGCCGATTTATGCCCCGACGCCGGTGGTGCGTGAGGCCGTGCTCAAGGCCTACCCGCAAATCGCCGACTGGCTGAAGCCGGTCTTTGCCAGCCTCGATGAAAAAACCTTGCAGCAGCTGAACGCCCGTATTGCGGTGGAAGGCCAGGATGCGAAGCGCGTGGCGGCAGATTATCTGCAGCAGAAAGGCCTGCTGAAGTAAGCCACCGGTGACCATTCGCTGTACTCACCGCGTCGGCCTGCTGCTGACAGGTCTGTTGCTGGTTACGCTGGCGCTGCCGTTTATCACTTACGCGCCGAATCGCTTACTCTCCGGGGAAGGGCGCGGGCTGTGGCAGGTGATGCCCTGGCTCGCCGGCGTTCAGCTGGCGGCAGCCCTCGCCGGGATCCTGCTCTGCTGGCTGCCGGGCAGGGTCGCGCCGCTTCTCCATCTGCTGCTGGCCGAACTGCTCTTCCCGCTGCTTATCTGGGGCAGCGGACAGGCGGCGCTTGAGCTCTCCCGGCACGGCTCGCCGCTGGCGCGCACCTCGCCCGGCAGCGGCCTGTGGCTGTCGCTGGCGCTTTGTCTGCTGCTGGCCAGCGAGGCCATCCGTCATCTTACCGTCCGGCCGCTGTGGCGCTGGCTGCTTAATGCGCAAGTCTGGCTGTTGCCCATCATCCTGCTTGCTACCGGGGCGCTCGATCAGCTCTCGCTGCTGAAAGAGTATGCCAACCGCCAGGAGGTGTTTGACGACGCTCTGCGCCAGCATCTGCTTCTGCTGTTTGGCACCCTGCTGCCGGGCCTGCTGATCGGCCTGCCGCTGGGGGTATGGCTCTGGCGGCGTCCGCGCTGGCAGGCGCCGGCCTTCACCGTGCTCAATGTGATCCAGACTATCCCGTCGGTGGCGCTGTTCGGCCTGCTGATTGCACCACTTGCCGGTCTGGCGCGCTATTTCCCGGCGCTGGGCGAGCTGGGCGTCTCCGGGACCGGCATGGCGCCGGCCCTGATCGCCCTGACTTTGTATGCGCTGCTGCCGCTGGTGCGCGGGGTGGTGACCGGCCTGCAGCAGGTGCCGCAGGACGCCCTGGAGAGCGCGACGGCGATGGGCATGAGCGCCGGGCAGCGCTTTCGTCAGGTGCAGCTTCCGCTGGCGATGCCGGTGCTGCTGCGCAGCCTGCGGGTGGTCAGCGTGCAAACCGTCGGCATGGCGGTAGTGGCCGCGCTGATCGGCGCCGGCGGCTTTGGCGCGCTCGTGTTTCAGGGGCTGCTGAGCAGTGCGCTGGATCTGGTGCTGCTGGGCGTGGTGCCGACCATTGCCCTGGCGGTGGTGGTGGATGCCCTGTTCGCCCTGTGGGGCGCCTGGCTAAAAGGAGAGGCCAATGATTGAGTTTGAAGGGGTCAGCAAAGTGTTTGCCGGCCACCCGGCGGTGAAGGACCTGACCCTGGAGCTGCGCGAAGGCGCCTTCTCGGTGCTGGTGGGGACCTCCGGCTCGGGCAAGTCGACGACGCTGAAGATGATCAACCGCCTGCTGGAGCCGGACCGGGGCACTATTCGTTTTGCCGGCGAGGACATCCGTCAGCAGCCGGTCCTGACCCTGCGACGGCGGATGGGCTATGCCATCCAGTCCATCGGCCTGTTTCCGCACTGGACGGTGGCGCAGAATATCGCCACTGTACCGCAGTTGCAAAAATGGCCGCGGGCGAGGATCGCCGACCGGGTCGACGAGCTGATGGCGTTGTTAGGGCTGGAGGCGACGCTGCGCGACCGTTACCCGCATCAGCTCTCCGGCGGCCAGCAGCAGCGGGTGGGGGTGGCGCGGGCGCTGGCGGCGGATCCGGAGGTGCTGTTGATGGATGAGCCCTTCGGCGCCCTCGACCCGGTGACCCGCGAGGCGCTGCAGCAGGAGATGCTGCGCATCCACCGGCTGCTGGGGCGGACGATTGTGCTGGTGACCCATGATATTGACGAAGCGCTGCGTCTGGCGGACCACCTGGTGCTGATGGACGGGGGCGAGGTGGTCCAGCAGGGGGCGCCGCTGGAGATGCTCCTGCGGCCGAAAAATAGCTTTGTGCAGACCTTTTTTGGCCGCAGCGAGCTGGGCGTGCGCCTGCTGTCGCTGCGCGAGGTGGGGAACTATTTGCGTCCCGGCGAACGGCTGGCGGGCGAGGGGCTGACCGTCACCATGACCCTGCGGGAAGCGCTGTCGCAGTTTGTCGCCCGGCGCTGCGAGGCGCTGCCGGTGGTCGATGCCGAAGGCAGGCCCTGCGGCACGCTGCATTTTGCCGATCTGCTGCGCCAGGAGGCGAGTCATGAAGGCGCTTCGTGAGCCGCTGTGGTGGCTTATCGCGCTGTTTATCGGCCTGCTGGTAGGGCTGCCCTACAGCGCGCCGCTGTTCAGTCGGCTGTTCCCGGAGCTGCCGCGGCCGGTCTATCAGCAGGAGAGCTTCTGGGCGCTAACCCTCGATCACGGCTGGCTGGTGGTGGCGTCCAGTCTCGCGGCAACGGTTGTGGGACTGGGGGCAGGGGTGGCGGTCACCCGGCCCGCCGGCAGCGCGTTTCGCCCGCTGGTGGAGACCATCGCCGCTATCGGGCAGACCTTTCCGCCAGTGGCGGTGCTGGCGATGGCGGTGCCGGTGCTGGGATTTGGCTGGCTGCCCGCGCTCATCGCCCTCGCGCTGTATGGCATACTGCCGGTGCTGCAGGGGACGCTGGCCGGGCTGGGATCGATACCGTCGGGCGTGTCAGATGTGGCAGAAGGGATGGGAATGACCGGCTGGCAGCGTCTGTATAAGGTGGAGCTACCGCTGGCGGCCCCGGTAATACTGGCGGGGATCCGCACCTCGGTCATCGTCAATATTGGTACCGCGACCATTGCTTCGACGGTGGGGGCCAGTACGCTCGGGACGCCGATCATCATCGGCCTGAGCGGCTTTAATACCGCCTATATTGTTCAGGGGGCGCTGCTGGTGGCGCTGGCGGCGATTATCGTCGACCGCGCGTTTGAGCGTCTGACCCGCTGGATCAGCCGACACCGCCACGCACAATAAAGGAATAGCCGGCCAGCATTACGCCGCTGATCCCGCCGATGGCCATAAGTAAGAAGAGGGTGACGACCGCGATTTTCGCTGGCTTCATAATAGGCTCCTGATGTTAACAGGGGGATTATACGGTGAAGCGCAGGTGTTAATGAAACATTAATTGCGGTTTAGCGCGCCGCGCCGGGGTTTTTGCCGCGTTTGCTGCGCAACGCGCCGGAAAAAAGTGTGATCCTGTCCGTCATTTTTCATTTTTATGCAGGGCTTCAAAGAAAGTTTTCGCCAGGCAGGGTATGGTACGCGCTTTCAGGCATGTGTGGTTTGCGGGTATGTACGAGTTTGATCTGGTGTTGCTGCTGCTTCAGCAGATGTGCGTATTTTTGGTCATCGCGTGGTTGATGAGCAAAACCCGGCTGTTTATCCCCCTGATGCAAGTCACCGTTCGCCTGCCGCACAAGCTGCTGTGCTACGTCACCTTCTCCATTTTCTGCATTATGGGGACCTATTTTGGTCTGCATATCGAAGACTCTATCGCCAACACCCGCGCCATCGGCGCCGTGATGGGCGGCCTGCTCGGCGGCCCGGTGGTCGGCGGGCTGGTGGGGCTGACCGGCGGCCTGCACCGCTACTCGCTGGGGGGAATGACCGCCTTAAGCTGCATGGTCTCCACCATCGTTGAGGGGCTGCTGGGCGGGCTGGTACACAGCGTGCTGGTCAAACGCGGCCGGCCGGACAAGGTCTTTAGCCCGCTGACCGCCGGGGCGATCACCTTCGTGGCCGAGCTGGTGCAGATGATGATCATTCTGCTGATTGCCCGCCCGTTCCAGGACGCCCTGCATCTGGTGCAGAGCATTGCTGCGCCGATGATGGTCACCAATACCGTCGGTGCGGCGCTGTTTATGCGCATTCTGCTGGATAAACGGGCGATGTTCGAGAAATACACCTCCGCCTTTTCCGCCACCGCGCTGAAGGTGGCGGCGTCGACCGAGGGGATCCTCCGTCAGGGATTCAACGAAGAGAACAGCATGAAGGTGGCCCAGGTGCTGATCCAGGAGCTGGATATCGGCGCGGTGGCGATCACCGATCGCGACAAGCTGCTGGCGTTTACCGGCATCGGCGACGACCACCATCTGCCGGGCAAACCTATCTCCTCGTCGTATACGCAACGGGCGATTGAGACCGGGGAGGTGGTGTATGCCGACGGCAACGAGGTGCCCTACCGCTGCTCGATTCATCCGCACTGTAAGCTGGGATCGACGCTGGTGATCCCCTTACGCGGTGAGAACCAGCGGGTGATCGGCACCATCAAACTGTATGAGGCGAAAAACCGTCTGTTCAGTTCGATCAACCGCACCCTCGGAGAGGGTATTGCTCAGCTGCTGTCGGCGCAGATCCTCGCCGGGCAGTACGAGCGGCAGAAGGCGCTGCTGACGCAATCTGAAATCAAGCTCCTGCACGCCCAGGTCAACCCGCACTTCCTGTTTAACGCGCTTAACACGCTGAAGGCGGTGATCCGCCGCGACAGCGATCAGGCCGGCCAGCTGGTGCAGTATCTGTCGACCTTCTTTCGTAAGAACCTGAAACGGCCGACGGAAATTGTCACGCTTGCCGATGAGATCGAGCATGTTAACGCCTATCTGCAGATTGAGAAGGCCCGCTTTCAGGCTAACCTGCAGATCCAGATGGCGGTGCCCGAGGGGCTGGCGCATCACCAGCTGCCCGCTTTCACCCTGCAGCCGATCGTGGAGAACGCCATTAAGCATGGTACATCGCAACATCTTGGCGTCGGCGAAATTACCATCCGCGCCAGCCAGGACGATCGCTGGCTGCAGCTGGATATCGAAGATAACGCCGGGCTGTACCGGGCCAACCCCCAGGCCAGCGGACTGGGGATGAATCTGGTGGACAGGCGTCTGCGGGCGCGTTTTGGCGCCGACTGCGGCATCAGCGTCACCTGCGAGCCGGAGCGCTTTACCCGTGTCACCCTACGTCTGCCCCTGGAGGAGAATGCATGCTGAGAGTATTGATCGTCGATGATGAGCCGCTGGCGCGGGAAAACCTGCGTATATTGCTGGAGACACAGCGCGATATCGAGATCGTCGGCGAGTGCGGCAACGCGGTGGAGGCGATTGGCGCAGTACATAAGCTGCGCCCTGACGTGCTGTTTCTCGACATCCAGATGCCGCGCATCAGCGGTCTGGAGATGGTCGGGATGCTCGACCCGGAGCACCGCCCCTATATTGTGTTTCTCACCGCCTTTGATGAATACGCGGTGAAAGCCTTTGAGGAGCATGCTTTTGACTATCTGCTCAAGCCGATTGAGGCCGTGCGGCTGGAGAAAACCCTGGCCCGCCTGCGTCAGGAGCGCAGCCTGCAGGACGTGTCGCTGCTGGATGATGCCCGGCAGACGCTGAAATACATTCCCTGTACCGGCCACAGCCGTATCTGGCTGCTGCAGATGGAGGATGTAGCCTTCGTCAGCAGCCGGATGAGCGGCATCTACGTGACCGACCGCGAGGGCAAGGAAGGGTTTACCGAGCTGACCCTGCGCACCCTCGAGAGCCGCACGCCGCTGCTGCGCTGCCATCGCCAGTATCTGGTGAATATGGCGCACCTGAAGGAGATTCGCCTGGAAGAGAATGGCCAGGCGGAGCTGCTGATGCGCGCCGGGCAAACGGTGCCGGTGAGCCGGCGCTATTTAAAAAGCCTGAAAGAAGCGATTGGCCTGTAAAACTGCTACACTGCGCCCCATTGCAACATCGACAGTAAAAGGCACTCATGCTCAGTAATGATATTCTTCGTAGCCTGCGCTACACCCTGAAAGCCAATAATAACGATATGGTGCGCATTCTTGCGCTTGCCGATATGGAATCCACCGCCGCCAGCTTCGATACCTGGATGACGAAAGAGGATGAAGAGGGTTTTGTCCGCTGCCCGGATATTATCCTGTCGGGTTTCCTCAACGGCCTTATCTATGACAAGCGCGGCAAAGATGATTCGGCGCCAGAGCTGGCGCTGGAGCGTCGGGTGAATAACAACACGGTGCTGAAAAAGCTGCGGATCGCCTTCTCGCTGAAAACAGACGATATCCAGGCGATCATGAGCGAGCAGAAATACCGCGTGTCGGTGCCGGAAGTGACCGCCATGATGCGATCGCCTGACCACAAAAACTACCGCGAGTGCGGCGACCAGTTTCTGCGCAATTTCCTGCGCGGGCTGACCCAGCGGGTGCATCACCCGAAACCGTGATTTTTGCCGGGTGGCGGTTTCGCCTTACCCGGTCTACATAACCCGTAGGCCCGTGCAAGCGCAGCGCCGCCGGGCAAAAAAAAGCCGGAGATACTCTCCGGCTTTTTTGTTATTTCACCTGCTGACCCGGCCTGGCGCCGTCGTCAGGGCTTAACAGGAAGATATCCTTCCCGCCAGGGCCGGCGGCCATCACCATGCCCTCGGAGATGCCGAAGCGCATTTTCCGCGGCGCCAGGTTGGCGACCATCACCGTCAGGCGGCCAATCAGCGGCTGCGGATCCGGATAAGCGGAGCGGATGCCGGAGAAGACGTTACGTTTCTCGCCGCCAAGATCCAGCGTCAGGCGCAGCAGCTTGTCGGAGCCCTCGACGAATTCCGCGTTTTCAATCAGCGCCACGCGCAGATCGATTTTGGCGAAATCGTCAAAGGTGATGGTCTCCTGAATCGGATCGTCCGCCAGCGGACCGGTGACCGGCGCCGCAGTGGCTTTCACCTCTTCTTTAGAGGCTTCCACCAGCGCTTCCACCTGTTTCATCTCGATGCGGTTGTACAGCGCCTTGAACGGATTCACCTTATGCGCCAGCAGCGGCTGCTGAATGGCATCCCAGCTCAGTTCGCTGTTGAGGAATGCCTCCGCACGCGCCGCCAGCTGCGGCAGCACCGGCTTCAGCCAGGTCATCAGCACGCGGAACATGTTCAGGCCCATGGTGCAGATGGCCTGCAGGTCGGCGTCGCGGCCTTCCTGTTTCGCCACCACCCACGGCGCCTGCTCGTCGACGTAGCGGTTAGCCACGTCGGCGAGGGCCATGATTTCGCGGATTGCCTTACCGAACTCGCGGCTGTCCCATGCTTCGCCGATGCTTTCTGCCGCGTCGGTGAAGGTTTTATACAGCGCCGGGTCGGCCAGCTCAGCGGCCAGCACACCGTCGAAACGCTTGCTGATAAAGCCGGCGTTGCGTGAGGCGAGGTTAACCACCTTGTTGACGATATCCGCGTTCACGCGCTGCACGAAATCTTCCAGGTTCAGGTCGATGTCATCGATGCGCGAGGAGAGCTTGGCGGTGTAGTAGTAGCGCAGGCTGTCAGCGTCGAAATGATTTAACCAGGTGCTGGCCTTGATAAAGGTCCCGCGCGACTTGGACATCTTCGCGCCGTTAACCGTCACGTAGCCGTGCACGAACAGGTTAGTCGGCTTACGGAAGTTGCTGCCTTCCAGCATCGCCGGCCAGAACAGGCTGTGGAAGTAGACAATGTCCTTGCCGATAAAGTGATACAGCTCGGCCGTGGAGTCTTTCTTCCAGTATTCGTCGAAGCTGGTGGTGTCGCCGCGCTTGTCGCACAGGTTCTTGAAGGAGCCCATGTAGCCGATCGGCGCGTCCAGCCAGACGTAGAAATATTTGCCCGGCGCGTTGGGAATTTCGAAGCCGAAGTACGGCGCATCGCGGGAGATGTCCCACTGCTGCAGGCCGGATTCGAACCACTCCTGCATTTTGTTCGCTACCTGCTCCTGCAGCGCGCCGCTGCGGGTCCACGCCTGCAGCATTTCGCTGAACGACGGCAGGTCGAAGAAGAAGTGTTCGGAGTCACGCATCACCGGCGTGGCGCCGGAGACCACCGATTTCGGGTCGATAAGCTCGGTAGGGCTGTAAGTCGCGCCGCACACTTCGCAGTTATCGCCATACTGGTCCGGAGATTTGCACTTCGGACAGGTGCCTTTCACAAAACGGTCCGGCAGGAACATGCCTTTTTCCGGATCGTAGAGCTGAGAGATGGTGCGGTTTTTAATAAAACCGTTCTCTTTCAGACGGGTGTAGATAAGCTCCGACAGCTCGCGGTTCTCGTCGCTGTGCGTCGAGTGATAGTTATCATAGCTGATGTCGAAGCCGGCAAAATCGGTCTGATGCTCCTGACTCATCTCGCCAATCATCTGCTCCGGTGTGATACCGAGCTGCTGCGCTTTGAGCATGATCGGCGTGCCGTGGGCGTCGTCGGCGCAGATGAAGTTGACCTCGTGGCCGCGCATTCGCTGGTAACGGACCCAGACATCAGCCTGGATGTGCTCCAGCATGTGGCCGAGGTGGATGGAGCCGTTGGCGTACGGCAGGGCGCACGTTACCAGAATTTTCTTCGCGACTTGAGTCATAGTGAGCATTACATCTTCTGTTGTAAAAAGGGCTTCCGATATTACCAAAAGGGCTGTGGGTGCGCCATAAATGGCTGCCCATATATGGATAATCGTTAGCTGTGATAAACTCTGTGATTACTGAAAGCATCTCAAAACAACAAAGGAGTCGGGATGAATTCGCAATCCCAGGCCAAATCCCCTGAGCGCCTACGTGCGATGGTCGCCGGGACGCTGGCCAATTTCCAGCACCCAACCCTGAAGCATAATCTCACCGCCCTCAAGGCGCTGCACCATGTCGCCTGGCTGGACGATACCGTTCATATTGAGCTGCAGATGCCGTTCGTCTGGAGCAGCGCCTTCGAAGTGCTGAAAGAGCAGTGCAGCGCCGAGCTGCTGCGCATCACTGGCGCGAAGGCCATCGACTGGAAGCTGACCCACAGCATCGCGACCCTCAAGCGCGTGAAAAACCAGCCCGGGGTCAACGGCGTGAAGAACATTATCGCCATCAGCTCCGGCAAAGGCGGCGTCGGTAAATCTTCTACTGCCGTAAACCTGGCGCTGGCCCTGGCGGCGGAAGGGGCGAAGGTGGGCATTCTTGATGCCGATATCTACGGTCCGTCGATTCCGACCATGCTGGGCGCCGAAGACAGTCGCCCGACCTCACCGGACGGCACCCATATGGCGCCGATCATCAAGTATGGCCTGGCCACCAACTCTATCGGCTACCTGGTGACCGACGACAACGCCATGGTCTGGCGTGGTCCGATGGCCAGCAAGGCGCTGATGCAGATGCTGCAGGAGACCCTGTGGCCGGATCTTGATTACCTGGTGCTGGATATGCCGCCGGGCACCGGCGACATCCAGCTGACCCTGGCGCAGAACATTCCGGTGACCGGCGCGGTGGTGGTCACCACGCCGCAGGACATCGCGCTGATCGACGCCAAAAAAGGCATCGTGATGTTCGAGAAAGTGGAAGTGCCGGTGCTGGGGATCGTGGAAAACATGAGCATGCATATCTGCAGCAACTGCGGGCACCACGAGCCTATCTTCGGCACCGGCGGCGCGCAAAAACTGGCCGAGAAATACCACACCCAGCTGCTGGGCCAGCTGCCGCTGCATATTACGCTGCGGGAAGATCTGGATAACGGCACGCCGACGGTGGTGGCGCGTCCGGACAGCGAATTTACCGACATCTACCGCCAGCTGGCGGGCCGGGTGGCGGCCCAGATGTACTGGCAGGGAGAAGTGATCCCGGGTGAGATTGCCTTCCGCGCCGTTTAAGGCCGCGGCGAGCGCATCAGCCAGTATCTGCCCTCGGGCGACGCGCCCTGTGCTTCGATGGTCCAGCCATGACGCTGGTAGAAGCGCAGGGCGTTTTTATTTTCCATCAGGCACTTCAGCGTCCCGCTGGCGGTAAAGGTCCGTTCGACCTGCGCCAGCAGCGCGCTGCCGATATGTTTGCCCTGCCAGTCGGGGTCGACAAACAGATGGTGAAGGAAATTATCGGCGGTCCATACGGCGGCAAAGCCCACCGGCTGGCCGTCGCATTCCGCGACCCACAGTTGTTCATCCGCGGTGGCGGCATCGAAATCCTCCAGCCGCCACGCCGCGGCGGGAAGCCAGGTCCACGATAAACTGCGCGCCCGCAGGAAGATCTGGCGCAGCGCCGGAGAGTCCGCTGGCTCGCCGGGGCGGACGTGGAGGTTGCGCGGATCAGCGATGATAGAAGATCTCGCCATCGTACACTTTGAGGATTTTGCCTTCGGTATCAGTGATCAGCACGTAGTTACCGCCCATGTAGGTCCAGTGGCTGCCGGCGTCCGGTGCAGGCAGGTTACGCTGCTGCCACTGTTTGATGTTGTATTCCGGGGTGAGGTACATCGCCGGAACGGTGTCGCCGATGTGAAACTGGGTGAAATCGGCAGTGAACTCTTTCAGCGCATACTGATCGATCCCCGCGGCAGTAGCCGTCCAGCTGGCGCCAGCGGTGGCAAGAAGTACGCCCAGAAGCATCATTTTTGTTTTACGCATAATTTCCTCAATATTACCTGGACTCAAATTAGCAGCCTCGTATCATTCCTGATGCGTTGCTGAAATGGCAAGCACTGGATTTTTAAAAAGTGTAAGCAAAACACGGCACAAGTCTTGTGCCGCTTGCGTTGCAGCGACGGTGATGCGTATTTTGGGAGCAATCTGAAGCAGGGGAGAATCGGCATGTTCAGGCTGGAAGATCTGACCTTATTTGTCCGCGCCGCGGCACTGGGCAGTTTTAGCGACGCGGCGCGCGAAGCCGGACAACAGCCGGCGCAGGTCAGCGCGGCGATTAAGCGTCTGGAGACGATCCTCAATATTCGCCTGTTTGCCCGTTCGACCCGCAGCCTGCGCCTGACGCCGGAGGGGGAGACCTGGCTGCCCTACGCCACCCAGATGCTCGATACCCTTGAAGCCGGTCTGCAGAAGATCCAGACCCCGGATGATGAAATTCGCGGCATGCTGCAGATTGCCGTGCCGTCGGACCTCGGGCGTAACCTGCTCCTGACCTTGTTCCGCGACTTTCGGCAACGCCATCCGGCGCTGCGCCTGCGGCTGCTCTTTTCCGACCAGCTGACCGACGTGTTTAAAGATCCGGTGGACGTCGCGTTTCGCTATGGTAATAACGACGATGCCTCGTTTATCTCGCTGCCGGTGGCGCCGGAAAATCGTCGGGTGCTGGTGGCCTCGCCTGAGTGGATCGCCCGCCACGGCGAACCGCAGACCCTCGAGGAGCTCAGCCAGCACAATGCGTTGATCTACATTTTGCGCGGCCGCCCGTTCGACCGCTGGTCACTGAGCCTCGACGGCGAAGTTCAGCAGCAGAAGGTCTCCGGCACGGTGATGAGCGACGACGCCGAGGTGATCCGTCGGCTGGCGGTGGCCGGGGAGGGCATTGCCTATAAATCGATGCTCGACGTCAGCGACGATCTGCGGGCGGGGCGCCTGCGGCGCCTGCTGCCGCGTTATCAGGGGGATGTGGTGCCGTTGAATCTGATTTGTCCGCACCGCAAACAGCTCTCTGCCGCGGTGCGTTTGTTATATGAAGAGGTGAAATCACATTGTGAAGGGCTTAATGCCTGACTAAGGTCGCGAAGTAATACACCAGCGGGACAGCCAGCACCCACAGGCCAATCGGGATTTCCCGCCACTTGCCGGCGATAGCCTTGATCACAATGTAAAACAGCAGCCCGCCGGCAATCCCGGTGCCGAAGCTGTTGGCGATAAGGGTGATCATCACCATCATCAGCACCGGCAGCCCGTCGGTGAAGTTGCCAAGATCCACTTTGCGCAGGCCGCTGAACATGTTGAGGCCAATCAGGATCAGCGCCGGGGCGGTGGCTTCTTTCGGGATCATCAACGCCACCGGCGTGAACAGCAGCATCAGCAGGAACATTACCGCCGCCGACAGGGCGGTGAGGCCGGTTTTGCCGCCGGCTTCCGCTGCCGCCGAAGACTCAATCAGCGCCGTCGCCGCCGGGATCCCCACCCATGGGCCGACCGCGGCGGCAATCGAATCGACCATAAACGGGCGATTAATCTGCGGCATGTTGCCTTCTTCATCCAGCAGACCTGCCTCGCCGCCCACCGCCAGCGTCGTCCCCATGGTGGAGAAAAACTCAGAAGCGAAAAAGACGAACAGGAACGGCAGGAAGGCGATGTTTAACGCCCCCAGCAGATCAACCTGCCCCAGCACCGGGGTTAGCGAATGGGGAACGTCGATAAAACTTGTCGGCAGATGGGTGACGCCGAAGGGGATGCCCACCAGCGTGGCGCACAGAATGGCCCACAAAATCGCGCCCGGAACCTTACGCGCCTGCAGGGCTATCGCCAGGAACAGGCCGCACAACGCCACCAGCGCGCCGGGGGCGAGAAAGTCGCCGAGCATCAGCGCGTTGGTTTTCGCATTGGCCAGCACCAGCCCGGCATTGCGAAAGCCGAGGACGGCGACAAACAGGCCGATGGAGGCCGTCAGCCCCAGCTTGATCGACTGTGGCACCGAGCGGGTGACCACTTCGCGCAGGCCAAAGCGGGTCAGCAGGAAGAAGAGGATCCCCGACCAGCAGGCAATCCCGAGGCCAGTCTGCCAGCCAATCCCTTCGCTACCGGCCAGCGTCACTCCCACCAGCACCGAGCCGCCAATCCCCGGGCCAACGATAAACGGCAGGTTGGCATAAAACGCCATCAGCAGAGAGCCGACGACGAAGACCAGAATGGTGCCGGTGGTGGCGGCGCCTTTGTCCATCCCGCCGATCGCCAGCAGCCCCGGGATGACCACCAGTAAATAGGCGGCGGCGAGAAAGCCGGTGATCCCGGCCAGGCATTCGGTGCGTAGCGTACCGCCGCGCGAGCGCAGCGCAAAGCGGCGCTCCAGCCAGTTAGCGCGGTCGGATGAGTGAAGTGTGTTATCGGCCATGCTCAGGCTCCCTGAGGATTATTGTTGTGATCGGTTGGCTCCGGGGTCTCCCGGCAGGCTATCAACGGGTCGACTATCTGACGGCTGCCGCCGTCGGTCAGACCCAAATCGGTTAAATGCGGCCCGGCGTTACAGGCAAGGCAGGTTCCTTCAATGGCCTTGAACACCCGGTACGGTGGCTCCCAGTCGGCGACTTGGCTGCTCAAATCGCGCAGCTCGCGGAACTGACGCGCCAGCTCGGCGGCCGGGAGATCCGACAGCATGCCGGCAATCGGCATTGCCACATGGGCAAGGATCTCGCCCTGTTGCGCCAGCGCCATCCCGCCGCCGGAGGCGATAAGCTGGTTGGCCGCCAGCGCCATATCATCAGCGTCGCGCCCGAGCACCACCAGATTGTGCGAGTCGTGGGAGTAGCTGGTGGCGATGGCGCCGCGCAGCTCACCCCAGCCTTCGAGCAGGGCGATTTGCGGTGTCGCCTGGTGGCGGCCGTGGCGGTGTTTAACCCAGATCAGACTGAAGCCGGCGGGCAGCTGGACTTTCCCGTCACGAACCTGCACTTCCACTTCGCCCCACTGGGTGAAGCGCGCGCCGCGGATATGACGCAGGCGGGCGACGCCGTGACGAATGCCCTGGACGCGCAGAACAAAGTCATCGGCGCGGAGGGGGGCGATCGGCAAAGTATCGCGCGGCGGCGTCACGCCCGGCGCGGGGGCGATCGGCTTCAGCAGGCGGCCAGCATGGGCCAGCCGTTCCCCCCCAACGTAGACTTCACGGGCCACCAGTTTCTCCAGGGAATCAAACACCACCAAATCCGCGCGCCGCCCGGCGGCAATCAGCCCGAGATCGTGGCGCTGCAGGCGAAGAGCGGCGTTGAGGGTGGCGAATCGCAGCGCATCGACCGCCGGTAAACCGTGCTCGATCAGCAGGTTAAGCAGGGCGATGATCCCGCCTTTCTCCAGCAGCATATCCGGCGGCACGTCATCGGTGCAGACGGTGATTTGCGAGGAGAGGTGCGGCAGCGTTTTTAACGCCGCGACGATATCCGGCAGCAGATAGGGGTGCGAGCCGCGGATCTCGATCGTCAGACCGGCGCGCAGTTTTTCCAGCGCGTCGTCCGCCGAGGTCAGTTCATGATCGGAGGTGACGCCGGCGGCGAGGTAGGCCTGCAGGTCAGCGCCGCTCAGGCCGCGGGCGTGGCCTTCAATCAGTTTGCCGCTGTTGAGACCGGCCTGGACAATCTCCTGCATCCGCTCGCTACCGTGCAGCACGCCGTGCATATCCATCACTTCCGCCACACCGCTCACTTCCGGCCAGCCGAGCATGGTCTCCATCTCCGCGCCGGCGAAATCGGCGCCGGACATTTCGAGACCTGGCGTGGAGGGGACGCTGGACGGCGCGGCGACCATCACCTGCAGCGGCAGATGGCGGCTGGCGTCAACCGCGTAGCGCACGCCCTCGACGCCGAGGACGTTGGCCAGCTCATGCGGATCCCAGAACACCGCGGTGGTGCCCTGGGTGAGGACGATTTCCGCGTAGCGCTCCGGCGGCAGGTGCGAGCTTTCGAGGTGTACGTGGGTGTCCATCAGGCCGGGCGACAGGTAGCTACCGGCCAGGGAACGCACTTTATGGGCGTCGGCGCGGCTGCCGCGGGGGTGGACGCTGGCGATCATCTCGCCGACGATACCGACGTCAGCGGGGCGAATTTCGCCCGTGGCCATATCGACGATCTGCGCCTCGACCAGCAGCAGATCAAACGGGAATTCGCCGCGCGCGGCCTGCACGGCGCGACGACGGACTTGAGCATTGCTGGACATAACCACTCCGGCACAAGGATAATGTGGATACTCTATGGGCACAGCAAACGTTTGCCCAGATGAATAAATTTATCACCCGATAAGCTCGGGTTATTGTGCAGGACCACCGTAGCGAACCCGATAATGAACGAACCCTGGCAGCGTCTGCCCGCGCTCTCTCTTAAACAGCTTCAGTATTTCGTCACCCTGGCCCAGCTGCGCCATTTTACCGATACCGCCAGTCGGCTGGCGATTAGCCAGCCGGCGCTGAGCAGCGCGCTGCGGCAAATTGAAACGGTGCTCGGCGGCAAGCTGGTCAACCGTACCGCTTCGGCGGTCACCCTGACTGAACTGGGGGCGGCGATTTTACCCCACGCCCAGCGGATCCTCAGCGTAGCGCAGGCGGCCTTTTTCGATATGCAGCAGATCGTCGAGGCGGGCGGCGACGGGACAGTGCGCATCGGTCTGGTGCCGTCGGTCAGTTCGCTGCTGTTTCCGCTGCTGCCGCAGACCCTGGCTCAGGCCTTTCCGCGTCTGCGCATTGAATTTCACGATCAGACCAACGATGCGCTTATCCAGGCGCTGCTGCGCGGCGAGATTGATTTCGGCATCGGGGCGATCGACAGCTCAGTGCCTGCTGAACTGCTGGTCTATCCGCTGCGCGAAGATCCCTTTGTGGCTGTGCTGCACCGTGACGATCCGCTGGCCGCGCAGGCGCACTTGCCGTGGAAACAGCTGGTGGGGCGGGATATTGCCGTCTTCTCGAAGGGTAATATTCAACGGCTGGTGGCGGCATTAGTGGAGAGCCATCGCCTGACGCTGACCACCCGCTACCAGGTGGACTATATCGAAACCCTGTATGGCCTGGTGCGCTCGCGCTTAGCGGTGGCGATTCTGCCGGCGCTGTACACCACCCATCTGCAGGACCCGGCGCTCCAGGTCGCCCAGTTGCAGCAGCCGGCGCTGACCCGTACGGTGGCCCTGATGCGCGGCCCGCAGGCGCTGCCGCCGCTTATCGAAGCCTGTTTTTCCCTGCTGCAGGGAGAATTGCGCTAGGGCAGGTGCTTGATCAGCACGTCTGCGGTTATGTGATTGATGTACTCCAGCGAATGTGAGGAGAGGACGCCCAGCAGCCGGTTATGGTGCCCGGCAATAATTAAATCGATCTGCCGCTGCCGAACGCAGGTTTCCACGTCTTCAAACCGGCGGGTGGTCACCAGCGAGAGGGTTTCAACCGGCAGGGAGACAGTGCAGGCCAGCTCGTTGAGCAGGGCCTTGGCCTGGATCACCTCCTGTGAAACCTGATCGTCGCGCAGGCTGTCGGAAACATAGTTCAGCGCCCGATAGTCGGTGCTGATGTGGGCGATGGTGATGCGCATGCCGTTCTCTTCTGCCATTCTGGCGGCATGCTCGAGCAGCGGGACGCCGTCCTGACTGCTGTTAATCAGTACCAGCGCATGGTGATAAACGGCCATGGCGTATATCCTCGGTAGGCTAAATAGCGCATGATGTCATCATTTTCCGCCCGCCAGCAGCGGAATGCAATCCCGCCCGGTCGCTTGATGAGCATGATGGCCGCGCGGGTGTCGTTGCAGGGCTAAAGGCTTGTTGTATGAACCGGTGAGTTGCGGTAAATTCCACAACGCTTAACAATTTCACTATTTTGACTCGGGGTGCCCTTCTTCGTTGAAGGCTGAGAAATACCCGTACCACCTGATCTGGATAATGCCAGCGTAGGGGGTTAATTTTTTATATAATTCATTGTGTTACATAAGCTTCTGTTCATTTTCCTGTATGAACTGTAACAGAGGCAGTGTTGATTTTGCTTACCAAACGTATCCGCTATACCTTCCTTCGGGACTCTATCTACTACATTCAGTTTTGCCTTCCAGATGGGAAAATGTTTAGGCGCTCTCTGAACACTGATAGCCATCGTGAGGCCAGTGTTTTGATGATAGCTTTAATGCCTTTTATCCTTCAGGTTAAGAATCGCCAGTTAACTCCAGAAGCTCTCTGTCTCCAGCTTAACGCGCTTAACACTAATCGAATGCTTGAAAGGGCAGCTAGAGCTTTCCCGCTCTCTATGCCGCTCTCCCTTCCTCCAGAGAAGCAGATAGAGCAAAAGAAGGGGCTGCATTTAGGAGAAGCTTGGTCGCAATACAAACATGAGCGGGGGAAGGGTTGGACTGCTGCTATCCACTCTGCAAATGAGCGCTATATGGAAGTGTTATTGACCGTACTTGGAGATGATAGGGCCGTAGCTACCATCACAAAGAGGGACATAAAGCAGGTGATGGAGGTGGTAGAAGGCCTCCCTAAACGAGTCATACAGCCTTACAGGTCTATGAATATAAAACAGCTCATTGCGTGTGATGTGCCGGAGGAACACCTGATAGGGACGGAGGCGATTCACAAGCATTTAAAAATTTATAAATCTTTGTTTAAAACATTTTTGGTGGAAGAAAAGGACGTACTTACAGTCTCCCCTACAGATGGTGTCATAGCTCCGCCGTCTAGCGCTCGCTATGGGGCTTATACAAATAGTGAGATGAAGAGCTTTGTCAGTTATGCAATCGAAGAGGCCAAGCCTGAATGGCTCAAATGGATTATCCTACTTCTTGCGTATACAGGAGCAAGAAGGGGAGAGATTGCCACCCTCACTAAATCACAGGTGAGATATGACGATGATAGTAATCGTCACTATCTACTCATTACGGACGGAAAAACTGAGAATGCAGCGAGGGAGGTTCCTCTCCATAACCATCTTATTGATTTAGGTTTTCTGGATTTTGCTGCAAGCAAGAAGACGGAGCTTTTCAGTGAAATAGCGGGAACCAATATGGCTAAGATTGGTAAGGTGATGTCAGATATCTGGGAAGAGCTTAACATCCCATACAGAGACATCCATAACCAGCGGAGGATAGTGCATACTTTAGACATAGCGTTGTTACAGCGGCCACTGGATGGATGAATGACATCACTCACTTGCAGCAAGTAGTAGGACATGAGAAGACGGGGACAGGCATAACGCGCAGGTATATCCACACCTTCCCCCTGTCCGTCGTATGTCATATCATTGATGGACTTAACTGGCGGTAAACGCTACTTAATTAACACAGCAATAAGGCATATAAGCGATGGCTAGACCGTTCTCTCAAAGATATGGACACGTTAAAGTTGAGGATATACTTCAGGTTGAAGGGATAAACGAAAACACTAGAACAGCTTTATGGAGTTGCCTGTATTCAGAAATATTAACAAAAAAATATTTTGATAATGTTGCAGAAAAAATAATGTCCAGTTTTTGGTGCGGTTTTTTATATCTTCCTGCTGACGAAGAACCTCTTTTTCAATACCCATCTAGCAGCTATAAAGGTTTAAAAGAATACATGAAGGACTTTTTTAGGTTAGCTGAATGGCATGAGGTGTTAGATTTTGTTGAATATGTAATAGGTGTTGCTCCCTTTTTGAGTGAGCCATACAATAATATTTTCAAGAGGATGTTTTTAGGGTGCACGATAATTGATGGACTCATAACTCCAATTGTTTCGCCAGAGGAGGTGGGTAGCATTGATAATGCATTGAATAATGGAACTAATGCCTCTAAATCGCATTTTAATAGAGCACTGTTCCTGCTTTCCAATAGAGAACAGCCTGATTTTAGAAACTCTATCAAAGAATCTATCTCTGCCATAGAATCATTATGCAAGAAGATCTCTGGTAATGAGAAAGGGACTCTTGGGGATTGCCTTAAAACTATTGAGGATAAAGGACATATTCATCCAGCAATGAAACGAGCATTCCAACAGCTATATGGGTATACAAGTGACCAGGGTGGAATACGTCACGCGTTAACAGATGATAGTGAGGAGCCTACATTAGAAGAAGCTCGTTATATGCTGGTGATATGTAGCGCCTTTAGTAATTATCTTGTGTCTAAAATGGCTGATTAAATAATATTGCGGGGTGCTATTATACCTCGCATTTTTAATGCGGCAGCAGTAAGTAATAGCGTAGCTATAAATCTATTATACATGCCATTGTTAATACAATGTACCGAGCATCGGTACGATGCAAAGCGTATATAACACTACATATAGCTGTATATAAATTATAGAGATGGAAATAAGAGAAGGGGTGCGCTTACAGTAGGATATTGCATTCTATTCGTCACAGTGTCTGTACTACAGCTTTAGCAGGATGGGTATCTAACCTTGCTCTTCTACAACAAACAGTAGGACACGAGAAAAGCGCGGGTATAACTAAAAGATATCTTCATACATTCCCATTACAAACTATCTGTTATGTAATTGATGGTATAGAATGGAGATAAGCACAGTGTTCTTCACAATGTGGATGGGTTTTGTATTACTAACACTGTCATTAATTTCATTAATGACAAGATAAAAATAGTTGATAGGGGTGGTATGAAATATTTAATTTTGATAGCAAGTATGATGGTTGCTGTTCCTGCTATGGCTGATAGCATGGATCATGAAACTAAAGCACAAGCATATGTTTCCTGTGCTTTCTACGGTGATATGTCAGTATTAGGTAAGAAACCAGATACATATGATATTCCATCAAGTGAAGTTGATATATTCAGAAAAGCAGCTCTTAAAGAATGGAGACTCAATAACAAAGCTAATAATGTTTCTTATAATGTTGATGAGGAAATTATTAACTATGCTGAATATGTAGCATCACAAGAGGCTCAATTGTGGGAAAAACAAGGTATGAACAATGATAAAATTAATGATGTTTCAAGAAAATACTATCATGAAATGAATTGTCCATTGCTTCTACAGACACTGTAATAAATAATAAATTCATAAGGGCTGCTTTTAGCGGCCCTTTTCTTCTGGTCTTAATCTTTATGAGGTTGTGTAACAACAGATGGTTTTACAGTGTAGTTGGCGACCTATAGCGACAACAAATAATAGTTAATAAAACTCTTATATATTATGTGCGAAAATTCATAGGCTGCTTATACGCGATTTTGAGATGTTTAAATATTTCTGGTAGGGTAGGGGGTTAATAAAGAAAACGCCCTGTGGTTGATTACAGAGCGTTCTAGGGGCGTATTTGAGAAGGGTTTTAGATATTAATTAGAATTACAAATAACACCAGTACCTAAATGGTTACAAGTAGTGGTAGTCATTGTGTGTTGTGGCTGCTGTTGCTGTAGTCCCTGCTGAGTAACATTATTAAGCCCATTCATGCCATTAACAAATGTTCCCATTTGACCAGCAGCAATACATGCATCTTTGTCGCCACTGTTGCACATTTCCATTACTTGACCAACAGATTTAAAATTATAACGACTATTCCACATACTTGTAGGATCGCTGGAACAACCACTTAGAGTCATCAAACTAACTGTAGCAATCATCATCAATTTAATTTTCATATTATTAACATTCACCAAAATTATGACATGGGTTCGGTGTAAAATAATGTAAATATGCATTTCCTTCAATAACAAAGTTAGATCGTATCGATAAAACAGATTGACCAATTACTACTACATCAGTGATAACTATAACAAGTTAATAAGTTCACTTATCAGGCTTGATAAGATTCCACTGAGTAAGAATCATATCTTTGATGATAGCTCTTGCATTTTTATTGGCTGCTATCAT
>OIWM01000571.1_pt1 | contig 43545 bp, 50 predicted proteins | sample 1587451 | NCBI WGS metagenome assembly OIWM01 (sample SAMEA3888907, study PRJEB22519) | human gut metagenome | biome: human gut; feature: human-associated habitat; material: faeces | place: Denmark | collected 2011 | reverse complement strand
ATATTGGAAGTTACATCCGAACCGTGTATCACATGGTAAGCCATACTCCTAAGCGAAACGCCGTAGGTTCAAATCCTATCTGGGACGCCATTTGCACCGCTTTTGCGGTGCTTTTTCTTTGTGCTAAAAATTTTCGATTTCTGTTTATCTGTTCCGTTTTTTTGCTAATAGGAAACGAACTCGTTTTTGAGATTTGCTAATAATTTTTGTTTTTTGCTAATAGCTTAATTAGCATTGCTTCGGAACAGCACTTCGTTTCTTAATTCTTAGCAGCAATTAACTGTGATAGCGTTTGCAACAATTCGGGAGATTTTTGCAGTTGCTCTATCAATGCAGATACATCTAATGCAGCTTGTTCCTCTTGAGGTGCTTGCACATTTCTTAAATCAGCCTTGATATTTAGAATGAAGTTTCAAATTTCATTGCGTTTACTTTTCTGTCCTCGTCTAAAATGTGAGCATAAATATCCGTTATCATATCAATTTGAGCGTGTCCGGTATCTCCCTGTGTTGCTTTCAAATCCCCGTGATTAAGTTTCAGCTTATATGTCGTGCTTGAATGTCTGAGAGAGTGAAAAACAACATTCGGAAGTTCGGCTTTTTCTCTTAATGCTTCAAACGCCTTTAACAAAACTCTGCCCTCGCAAGGTCTGCCGTTATTTAAGGCAACAACCAAATTATAGTCTGTGTATTCATCTCCCAGCAAACCTTTTAATTCATCTTGATGACTTTCAGTATAATTATACACAACGGAATATGATTTTTTTCGTTTTATTATAGATGCCATAATTTTTACTTCCTTTCAGATATTTAGTTTATCTAACCAATCATCGAATGATTTTTTTGAAATTCTGATTGAAGCACCTATTTTAACAACCTTAAAATGATTTTCCTTAACCAAGTTGTATGCCGAGGTTCGCCCGATACCAAGCATATCGGCAATCTCAGCAACAGTATAAGTTTTTTTGTTGTCTTGCGCCTTTTGATTTAACATAATTTTTCCTCCTTCCGAAAATCAAAAAACGCTCTCGTGTTTTATAAATACTATAACACACAAAAGCGCTTTCTGAAAAAAATATAACATTGCCTTAATACCACAAATTAAAGCACTTATGACTTGGATCCCGTATTTATTCGTCGGCAAGGCAATTATTACACTTTGCAACGAAAAAAGAATTGCTGTTGAACGCCGTATTGAAAGCGGCTCACGTCCCGGTTTGGACCAAATCGATACGGGTATTCTGTTTGGGAATCTGTTAGATAATGCCATTGAAGCAGCAGAGAATACTGTCACCAAACACGTTCCTTTGATGGTTCAGATAAAAGGTGCATATCTTTCAATTTTAGTCATCATAAAAGCAGCGTCCAGGCTACACCTTTTTTGGTGGGCCCGGACGCTTTTTGGGGTGTTATTGCGACAGCTTCTCTTCGATTTTTTATTTTGCCTGCTTTGTAAATGTGACCACCGTGCTGTCAAAGAGCTTGCAATACTTGCAGACATTCTTGCCGGTGTCGAACGTAAGAGTCAGGGAGGGCGCATCGGCTTCAGATTCGCTCAAGGATTATCGTGCCATACGCGATGGTCAGACAGCCGTCCTCATCCACCGGTATTTCGGCAAACGGGTCGACCGCCTCTCCCAGCACCTCGCCCTTGACCTTGGTATCGTAGTAGAACTTACCGTCCTTCTCTTTCCAGGCGGTCTGCTCGATAACGGCGAAACCGTCCTCGTCGATCACGGCACCCTGCGACTTTGCAAGCTCGATTTTGTCCTCGGGTACGCGCATCAGCGTGTTCATCGAGCCGTCCTCAGTGAATTCGGTTCTGTTCATGAGCATCATGATGATTTCGTCCGCGTTATCTCCCTCCGGCAGATTATCCGGCGTGTAGGACACCATACCGTTTCGGGTTGGGAAGAGCAGCTCCTTGACTTTCCATTTTCCGACAATGTTCATTGCGATATCTCCTCTCTGTTTGTTTTGTTGTTTTATCGTTGATTCCGGAGGCTGGTTATGCCCAGGGATCCTCGGATTTCGGTGTGCGGACACCGGTCAGCAGATACTGCTCCCACAGGAACCACTTGCTGTCAGAACCGCGCTGGCGCAGCTTTATCGGGCGCGGAGAATCGGCTCCGCCGCAGGGAATGAAGAGCTTCATGTAGCCGGGTTCCTCGTTTGAAACGTGGTTCGACTCGATGACGAGCGTGTAGGGTTGGGTCGGTGTATAGTTGTTGTCAGGCGTCGAGCCGGAGAAGTAGGTGAAAGGCAGATAGGTCTTTCCGTCGCGGAAGCGGTCGTTCAGAAAGGAGATCTCCTGTCCGTTCAGAGGACGCGGACCGCGCAGGAAATTCAGCATCTCGGTGCCGATATTTCTGTCTGCCGCGTAGGCGCAGAGCGCGAGGACAGTCAGGGCTGCCGTCTTGAACGGCGTATCCATGCTTGCCTCCGGAAGCGCCTGCAGCTTATCCAGGCTCTCCGGCAAAGATGTGAAGGTGAAGGTCTCGCTCTTTGAGCCGATAGCGTGTGCCGCCGAAGATGCGGCTGTGTTGACCGCCTGCTTTGCTGTGCTTTTAAGTTTGTCGAAGATTCCCATTGTAAAACTCCTTTTCAAATATGATTTCATTCCGCCCCTTCGCAGACAAAGATCGTGTAGTCGATCCCGTCTCCGGGGTATTCATACAGTTCGGTGCATGCTTCATCAAGGTATGCCGTGCCCCACGGGCAGTACTCAAATACGTCGAACTCCCAGTCTGCCGGAATTGTGAAGGTCAGTCCGAGAGTCTCGCCGTCAGAGTAGAGCAGCTTGAGCGACACGGTCCGCAGCGGTCCTTTCCACGCAGCGATCGTATCCGGCTCGGGAAGTTTGTCGCCGTAGCTGAATTTTGCCATGTAGTAAGAGTCGTCATTTTCGTCAAAGGATTCGAGCTTCTTCAGTGCGAGGGTTCCGCGATCGACCGTGAAGACGGTGCTTGAAGAACCGTAATCGACAAAGAAAATCTCTTCTTCCTCGGTGCAGGTAAGCCGTGTCAGATAGGCCTTCTCATCCGGAAGCAGCCATGTGACAACGTAATCATCGAGCCAGTCGGACGAGGTGTCGACAGGCAGGACGCTTACTCTGCCGGCTTCGCCATCGCCGGCATTGAATTGAAACTCATCATAGTAGCCTGTTGATCCGTCATCCATCCAGAGAGCGTACCCGTTGTCGGTTTTTGCAGAGTAGATGAGCGATCCGTATCCGCTTAAGTAGTCCTCTGTAATCGTGAGATTGTCATATATCGAGAACAGGTTCGACAGATGGTTTGCGGCACGCAGCATATCCGGCGTAAAATCCAGATCGATGAATTCATTGCGGCTGAACTCCGAAAGTGTGTAGCCGTCGTTTTCCTCTTTGAATGTGACGTTGAATACCGTTTCCTCGACAACATCGAAGCGCAAATGGTCGCGTATCGTGACGACATATGCATTCTTTTTGACATTCTCGCAGCTTACCTCAGAGACGACTCCGAGGTATGAATGAAAAGCCTCGTAAATTTCCGGAAATATCCAGCAGGTCTTGCCGTCTCGGGTTTCTGTCTCCGCGTCAATGCCGTCCGGCGGTGTCATGGCAGCTTCACCGGTTAAGAGGATTTTCCGGATCTCCTTCAGCTGCTCCTCGGGCAGCGCGGCGTCGTCTGAAAATTCAAGGTTCGCCATGTACGCCGCGTACCATCCGGCTGTGTTCCAGGCAAATTCGGGCGTGTCGGTGTCCATACTTCCGTTCCAGACAAGCGTGCGATAGGAAAGAGCCGCCGCTATTGCGAGGTTCTCAAGGTCGTCAAATCCAACCGGTTTTTTTCCACAGCCGGCAAAGCAGGAGAATATGACAGCTATCACGATGATGAGTACGGCTGACTTTTTCATAATGCCAATCTCCTTATGTCAGAATTTTCCTCCGCCTCCGCCGTGTGAAGTGCCGGAAGAAGAAGTATGTGTGCTGCTGCCTCCTCCTGAACTTTCACTTGACCGCTTTGTTCTCGTTACATTCTTGTAGAGGAACATCTCACGGCTGTCGGTTATGTTCATGCTGCCGTTCTTCATGTAGCTGTTCGCTGCCGCCTGAGCGCGGACAGTGGTGAGCTTCGCCTTCATCTTGCCAACGGTGACGAAAGACAGCATCAGACCGATGATAAGGCAGACAAGTATCCAGGCGGGCGACAGCGGCTTGCGCGGGAGACTGCCGATGTCATAAGGCTTGCCGGTCCTTGCCTGCGTGATGAATTCGTCGCACAGGGTGATGTAAGCCGCGAAAGCTCCGGCAAAATCCTTATCAGAAAGATACGGGACTATCTGCTCCCCTATATACTCGATTCCGGCGTCAGTGAATGCGGTGATGCCGTAGCCGCAGGTCGATATATACCAGTCGTTGTCCTCCATGCTGATAACAAGGATCAGTCCGTCGCGGTTCGCACCGTAACCGAAGCTGCAATAATCGTAGAGATCGTCTGCGTATTCGACGACACTTTTTCCTTCAAGCGTGTTTGTCGTCGCGATGACCACATCCATTTTCTGGCGCAGGCTGAGTTCATCGAGTTTCGCGGTCAGCGAGTCGACGTCCGCGTCCGATAACAGGGATGCCATATCCATGAGTCTGTAGTATTCGTCCGCAAAGCCATCCTCCGCGTTTTCGCTTTCCGCGAGTCCCGGGACGGCCATGAACAGGCAGAAAACGAGAGTCAGTATGGTAATGAGTATGTTCTTTTTCATATCTGCCTCCTCAGAATAACCCGGCAAGATGCAGCAGCCAGACTGCCGCGTATGCCGCAATGCCGTATATAGCCGTCAGAAGAAGTGTCCATTTTGCTGCTGCCGATTTGTCGATCGGAAGGTCACCTACGAATTTGCCGGTCTGCCCGTTCATCGCAAAGGTGTACTTATTCCCGTTCCAGGTGGTGTTTAAGAGCCAGACGGGGTAGAGCGCGTATTTTGCTTTGCCGCCGCTGAAGCGGACGCTTGTGTTCTCCGCTCTGACCGAGGTGTATCCGGAAACAGTTGAGGCGAACGCGTCCTCAGTGGAGCGTTTCACACGCTCGTTTGCGCGGTTGATGCTCTCTTCCTCGCTCACATCGAACTTATCCGCAAGATAACCGGCGAGATAAGCTGTCTGGAAATCCACCGCACCGGAATAATCGTATGGCTCTATGGATTCCATCAGATCGTCAGCCATCTTTGTGGAACCGTCGACCGGGATGTGCTCATAGCCGATGCTTCCGCCGCGATGAACCATGTAGTAGCTCGTTTCGGTGTAGTTGTAGTCGCTTGTGCTCCATGTCCGGATTCTTGTCGCACGGTAGCGCACCTGTGCGTCAACGTCGGTGTCAAAGAGCCAGAACGGCACGTAAATCCCCTTGATCTCGTCTATATGGTTCTGATCCTTGAAAATCTTCGGCAGAAGGCGCTTTCCGGTCAGATGCTTCATCAGACCTTCCTTCGCCGCCTTTTTGTTGAGCTTGAATGGGATTACCACGTCGGGCTTCAGCGCACCGGCGAATTGCCCCATCATGACGACCGGATTCCCGCAGAAGGGACAGGACGTCGCCGCCATATTCTCGTCGCCGACGATCTCGCCGCCGCAGGAGTTGCAGACATAGGTGCGGAGTCCTTCGGACTCGCCCTCCTGCCACTCGCTTCCCGCAGAGGTTTCCCATTTCATATCGTCAGCCTGATCGCCCTGCAGCTCGGCGTCATAGCCCTTGAGCGCTTCCAGTTCAAATTCGGTGTCACAATACGGACACTTCAGCTTCTGGGAATCGCTGTCAAAGGCTATTGCGCCTCCGCAGCAGGGGCATTTATACTCCTGCAATGTCTGCATCAGAATTCTCCTTCCAAATGTCAGCTGTCTGAATAACCGTTGAATGCCGCCAGAGCCTCGTCGGCACGGCGTATAAGCTCGGTGCGGTCGCCATAGATGGCGGCATCAAGCGATTCTATTGCGTCACCGACCTTTTCGGACGCATCTGTGTCGCCTCTGATCGCCGCGCTCACGCCCGCAGCCGCACTCTTGATTGCCGCCGCCTGTGCTTTCCAGATGTTCGAGGCGTTTCCGAGGGTCTTCTGAACGCCGAAGAGTGTGTCGAAATACTTCTGGAGCTTCTGGAACGCCTTTATGTTGCTCATCTCGACGGAAATCTCACTCATTCCTTCGGTGTTAATGAATGCCATGCGGACAAAGGATTTTTTTTGCGGCTTGCTGTCACCGCTGTTGTTTTCTATACGTTCCTCGTAGTTGTACGCGCGAAGGTCGGCAATGCGGTAAACGCAGGCACGGGTGGTCTTTCCGAATATCATGAACTTGTAGTCGTTCTGGATGTACGCCATCAGTCCGAGATCCTCGGCGACATAAACGGGAGAGCCGAACCTCTTCAGCTTCTGTGTCTTGTCCTTTGTCTTTATCCGTGGGACAAAATAGTAATTCCATAGCTTTGTGCCGCGGTCCACCTGCGCGAGATGCGCTTTGACTCCATATAGATCCGCGTGCACATAGTCGAAGGTCTTGAAGCCCTTCTTACGGCAGGTCTTGCGGCAGATACAGTTCTTGTCCGCAAGCTTCTGTGTCTGGAACAGATTGATTTCCGCTCCGCAGATCGCACACTTGTTAGCCATGATAGATCTCCTATTTATTGAAAAAATTTTGATAAGCTGAAGTTAAGGAGTTTTACGCGAAAAAGGCTTGGATCTATGATTTTTGTGTAAAAACAACCTTAAATCAGCGCTTTTTGTTTACTCTTGATGATTTTTCACGGTTGAAAGAGTATAGAAAGCCTCTCTCAGCTCTTCTCCCGCGTCTATCGGAGCACTTATCGAGCTGCCGTCCGGGAGGTCAAACGAAATTCCATAGGTTGTTTCGTCAAGAGCCGATATGCCGTCATCCGGCGGCGGCTCATACTGTCTGACCCTTGCAACGAGCTGCTGTTCTTTTATAATGCGGAGTATTTCCTTTGCGTCGCGTTCATCGATGCGTTGTCTTTCAACCTCTGTATGTACGCCGCTGCTGCCAATTGCCGCGTCAAAGGATAAATACCACTCATTTTCGCTTTTGGCAAGAGTATACGAATAGGAGGATGAATGATCCATACAGCTGCGGTAGATATGGACAGACTCGACTTCAACGCTTTCTGCCGCTTCATAGTGTGTGTCAGCGAGAGTATAGAGATATTCTTGCACCGTATCGCTGAAAGAGGTCTCTTTTTCCACACGGCTTCCGTCGGCAAAGACCATTCCGGAGCTGCGCGCAGGCGCGTCGGCTGCGTGGAAGATGCGTATCGGATTGCGGTATTTCCGCAGCCGCTCAATCTCGCCCTCTTCACGGAGCATTTCAAGGAGCTTTTCCGCCTCCTCGACAGGTATCGGAAAAGAGCTGAAGGAGGTGTAATAGTCTTCCCGGCTCTTCAAGCAGCAGCTTGCGGAGAAGAGCCAGTTTTCCTCCTGCTTTCGCAGTGCGAAGGCATATACCGGATTGCTTGCCATACCGTAGTAGGAGGTGTGGAATGAAATGATATCATCGACCGTATGCTTTTGGCTGCTTCCGCAGCCAAAAAGTCCGGACACTACAAGGAAAACAGACATGATGCTCACCGCTCTTAATAGTATCGTGCGCTTCATGGCATCAGGACAGCGGCTTACCGCACTCCGGACAGAACTTTGGCGGTTTTGTCTGATTCTCCGGGGTGTAGCCGCAGGACGCGCAGCGCACCGTCTTCGGAGCCGGTCTCCGGCACCCGCAGTTTTCACAGAAATTATTCGATTGATCCTTAGAGCCGCAGGACGGGCAAACCCACGTTTCGCCGGCGGAGGTCTGAGCCGCGGCAGCCGAATCTGCCTCAACAGGCGCGGGCTTCGGAGCTCCGCAGTTCTCGCAGAATTTCGCGCCGCTGCTCTTTGCGCCGCAGGACGGGCAAACCCACTCGCCGCTTGGCTGAGAAACCGGCAGGGAGTCAGAAAGCTCGTCTTCGGCGCGGATTTGCTTCATCATTCCGTCGCCGTCCAAGACACGGAACCGTTCGTTACGGCGCATCAGTATATCCGCGAGCTCGTGCATTTTTTGCTCGTATGCGCGATAGAGGTCGGTGAAGCGTCTGTCAGGACGGTTTCCGTCACTCAGTTCAAGCTCGATCTCGTCAAACCACGGGGAATCCACGTGGATGGTGACATTGAACTCATAGTCGCATTCGTAGCGGCGCGGCTCGTAGCTTTTCTCGTTGCCCTCGGAGTCCTTATAGAAGATTTCTTCCTTGTTTTCCCGAATGTCCGTTTCAACATTTCTTACCTGTGAGAGGTTGATCAGATCCGGGTTGCCGCTGCGCCAGTTTGAAAGTCCCGTGACGATGAAACGCTCGCTTATCGGGTCAATATAAACGTTCTTGCTTCCGTCAAAGGTGACGGACGGCGAGAAATCAGCGAGCCGCTGCTCGTTTTCTTTACGGTAGGCGAGCTGTTCCTTTATTTCAGCGATTGTCGAGTTTCTGCGGTCGCTGAAGAACGGGGAGAGCTTTCCTGCGCAGTCCTTGCAGAGATTGCCGTCCTCAAGCTTGCGGTTCCCGAGAAAACCAATCTTGGCACCGCAGACATCACAGTATTTTTTGTCAAATAATCCCATTATAAGGATCCTCCTTGTTGTTTGTCGGCCGTCGGCACGACCCGTTTGGTGTTATCCGCATCGAGACTGTATCCGAAGAACGGGATAGCAGTGCTTCTTGTCTCAATGTTCCGTTTGATGCATCCCGTTTTGTTGTGTCTTGTTTTTTTCTTGATTTTTCATAGCCGATCCTCTTCAGATTAGCAAGAAAAATAGGCAGGCGCGTTATGCGCAGGTTTAACCCAAGCCTAAGATCTCCCATGTATCCTTTTCCGCGTCGTAGATATAAATCATGTTGTCTGAGACGGCGTACTGCCGTTCCTGTACGAAAGCGTCGTCATGATTCGTTCCGAGCGCGAAGACCATGCACGGCCGCCCGTCGATTTGCTGTATGGCTCCGGTGTAGAGAAGTGACATACCGGATTTCATCAGATTGTTTACATCCTCCGTCTCACGCAGCAGTTCGAACGCGATCTGCACGTCATTTTCATCGAAGGACACATCGTCATAAACCGAGAGATCCAGACAGCCCTCCGTCCCGGCGAGATGACCGTCCATCATCGAAAGCGCCGGACGGTAATCGAAGGTTTCTCCGTCCTTTGTCAGTCTGACCAATGTGTCGGGGTATATTTCGCTGACATTGCATCTTAAGACAATCACCTCGTCCGCTTTTCCCGTATACACCGGCTCATCGGTATGATCGTCGAACTCGCCGGAATCGGTCACGGTGACCCGGAAGACGGACGCCGACCAGCCGGCAGCGGGCAGTATGGCGTAAAGCTCCGCGCCTCCGCAGTCGATGACGTCTTCGTAGCCCTGAATGAACGGATATAACGGCTCAAAAGTATCTTTTATCATATTGTCGATATCATCCTTCGTCGTTTCATACCCGACATAGCCGAGAAAGGCTGCGCCGACGGTCATGCCGCTGTCCTCCAGCACCTTTCGCGCTGACGGCAGAGCCATTGAGCCGCTGTCAGCGCCCGGAAGGCTCTGCTCCGGAGGACTCGGCTGCTTTGTCCCGGCGGATGTCGACACTTCGGTGTCCTTTGATGTGTCTCCGCCGCTTTTTGCCGGCGTTTTAGCGCAGCCGCCGAGCAGGAGGGCGAGGAGTACACAGACAATGACTGTTCGTTGTTTTCGCATGACTTGCTCCTTATACTGTTTCCGGTCAATGCAATTGCCGGTTTTTTTCAGAGGCACGCTATCACTGCCGCGAGATACTTCTCACTGACTGACATGAAAACTATTGCGTCGGCGTGACCTTCGAGCTTGGCGTTGATGATCTGCTCGGCGAGCTTCTTGTCGGCATCGCCATCCGTGATGAAGATGATTTTGCAGGCCGGAAGCTTTTTTCGTATGCTGTCCGCCAGTGAAATCCGTTCCGGCATCCTCCATGGCGTATACCTGGTCACTTCCATCATGACGACAGACGGCTGATGTATCTGGCATATGTCGAAAGTCATTTCCGGAGATTTTGAAATAACTGTCAGATAATCGTCAAGCTCCTGCAGCAAAGCGCGTTCGAGCAGCTTTGCGTAAAGTCCGCTCTGCAAGTCAAGCACGATCCTTCGCATTTTTCTTCACCACCTTTGTTTTTCCGGGCGGAGAAAAGTCCGCCCGGAAGGAAAGCCTCACAAAGAGTAATGGATGCAGAACCGAGTGAGCGCGGTTGCGATCATATGTCTTAACGCGTTGTCGAGCGGAGCGAGATTTCCGTCCACTTCCTCGATTATTTCCTTCGAGTAAGCCCATGCCATGGCGTCAAGTGCCCAAGAATCGATCTTGGAGGCGTCGGGCTGGGTCAGCTTGCCGTTTGCGGGAACGATGAAATTGCGGCTCTTCGCATATCTGTAGAGGAAAACCGCCAGCTGCTCGCGCGTGATCGGATCGTCCGGTCCGAAGCGTCCGTCGCCGTAGCCGTTGGTGATGCCGTGCTTTACAGCCCACGCGACCGCGTCGGAATACCACTGACCGGCGGGAACGTCATAAAATTCGTTTGATGCCGCCGTCACGGGCGAACCCTCAAGTCTGTAGAGAACCGTGACGATAGCGGCTCTGGTGAGATTGCCCATAGGATCGAAGGCGTCCGCACTGACGCCGTTCATCAGAAACGGATCGTGATTGTTTGCATACCAGACGCTGCCGTAATAAGGATCGCCGAGGGACACGTCCTTAAAGGGAAGGGCCTTCTTCTTCGGAAGAAGCAGACAGGAGAAGACGAGCGACTGTATATCGTCATTGTCATTGGCGATACACGTATAGTAGAACGTCTTGTACATATCCTCGTCTTTGATGCCGTGCATCAGGAGTGCCTGACCGTTGCTGAGGAGCGTGTTGTTGAGAAGCCTGCCGTTTCGGTCGCATTGGTACCAAGCGTATCGAATATTTGCGGAAGCGTTGTCAGCCTTGACCTCGAAGCTGAAATCCTCATCGGAGCTGTAGAGGACGACGTGCTTTGCCGCGTCGTCGCTGTAGCGAAGGGTATATTTCCCGACAGCGGCGCCCTTTTCGGTGACGTTTACCTGAACGGGCGCGGGAATGACTGCAAGCCGGCTCTTTTCGCCGTCTATCACACAGGAAATTTCACAGTAATAGTACTGCGTTCCGACCTTGTCGGTGGGAATCGTGAGAACCGGTGTGGTCGCTCCCTTGACCGCAATACCCGAGCCGACGACCTTGGACGCCGAGCTGTACCACTGAACCTTCAGATCCGTTGCGAGCATCGGGTCAATGTTGGTTTGGGCGGTGACAGTCGCCTTGTCGCCGACCTTGAGGTCAAAGCTTGATTTCGAGTAGGAAAGCTCGAGATCGAAATATTTGACGTCCTCCTGTCCCTTGATATCCTCGGGGGTGAATATTGCGACCAGATAGTATTTGTTCTCAAACTTCTGCTTTCCGCCGCGGGAGGTCTTATCCTCGGCAACAATTTTGGCATCCTTTGATTCTATGCTGAAATTGTGGTTGGTGAGGATGTCGTCCGTCCAAAGGAAGTTCTTTTCAAGAGAGAGAGGAATCTTTACGGTGTAGGTCTGACCGGATTCGAAGGTCTTGTGAGCCGGAGTCCATACGGGCTCGCCGTAGATTATGCCGTTGTCGTCGCTGTCAATATAATCTCTGTCAGGAACTCTCGCTCCGACCTTGAGCATAGCGTCGCCGGTGAAGTAGACAGAGCCGCTGTTGATATAAGCCTGCTCACCGAAGACGCCGACCGTTACCGGGAAGACATAGAGATATTCGTCGGTTCCCATCGAGGGGGTGCGGATTTTATACTCACTTACCTGTCCGTTCCAGACAGCATAGCTGTCCTTGGAAAAGGTGTAGCCCTCAGGGAGCTTTACGTTTACGGCGACGCTGATGTTATCGCCCTTGGATACTTCATTGATTTCCTTTCGGAACATCTCGTATTTGACTGCGGTAACCGTTCCGATCGACGCGGTAGCCGTGCGGTCGAGCTCCTGACCGTGCGCCGGGACGTCAAGATCGGTGATTTTGATTTCCTTCGCCTCGCTGCCGATTGTCACCGGGAAGGAGAAGGACAGCGTGTTGCCTTTCTTGTATGTAAACACACTCGCGTCGACCTTCTTACCGTTGACGGTCACATCGCTCAGCGCGGGCGACCAATAACGCTCACCGTCATCCACCCAGCCGAAGAAGTAGGCTTCGGTGGGTTCAAGCTCTACTTTGATTTCAGCCTCGACACCGGCATAGTAATCCGGGATGACCTCGTCGTCATGCGTTCCGGCACCGGTGATCTCGAACCACGCTCTGCTGAACTTTGCACCATCACCCTTGGATTCTACCTTGAGTTTCGGGAAAGGCTTTCCGGCGACGAAGGGCTCATCGTATGTGACCTTGATATCGCCGCTGAACGCTTCCTTTTCCTTGACGGTGACAATATAGTCTACAAAACCTAGGTAAAGAGGGTTGTCATTACCGGCTACAGTGCCGTCGTAATACTGCCATTGGTGCAACATCGTCAGTTTTCCGGCTTTTATAAACTTCATGGTACCGCCCTTGGGGTATACGAAGAAGTTTCCCTCCGGGGCGGGCTTTCCGTCGACCAGCACCATCGAGGGGTCGCTGAAGTAGAGTTTGTTGCCGGGCAGACCGTAGTCGTTCTCCCTCGTGTTTACCGGAAGTGGGTACTCGACATCGACATACCGGGTAATCTCTTCGTCACGCGCCGCCGACGCCATGACGCCAAGAGCGCTTATGAGGATCGCAGTCATTACGGCGATGATGAGCAGTCTTGCGATCTTGCTTGCGTTTTTTTTCATTTTGCATTTCTCCTTTGTAATCATAGATTTCGGGATTTCGGATCGCTGAATGATCGGGTCGCTGAATGATCGGGATCCGTCAGTCGGGGAGACGTACCGATCATCTTGCAATTCCATTATAATGCATATTTTGGCTTTTGTCACTGTCACAAGTGTCAGTTATTTCGCTGAAAGCACAAAAATCCTCCGGGAAAATCCCGGAGGAAAGCGTTCATTCTGTATCCCGGAGCGTCGTCACGATCAGCTTGTTTTCGATGGCGGTGGCGATCAGCTCTTCCTTGTTGTTGAAGCCGCCCTTTTCGATCATGTCCGAAAGGTTCCAGCGGACTCCGCTGACCGACAGACCGAACTTGTCGGCAATCTCCCGGTAGGTGAAGCCGCGTATGTAGTGGCGGAGGATCTCGATCTGTATCGGTGAGATGTCGCCCGACAGCATATTCTTCATCTCGACAGACGGAGCTGCGCCCGGAAAGATCCGCTCGCCGTTCATGGTCCGCATAATCACATCAAGCAGCTCCTCCGTGCCGTGATCCTTGTACCACAGGCTGTCCGCCGCGCCGCGCTTTGCCTCGGAAAGCACGTTCGGGTCGATGAGTGAGGTGATCACGACGACTTTAATGTGCGGAAACCTCTCTTTTATCCGTCTTCCTGCCGCAAGGCCCGAGTGCTTGTGCAGTGTAAGGATGTCCATCAGCACAAGATCGACGTCGGCTCCGCAGCGGCTCTCAATGTCAAAAGCATCTCGAAACGTCCCGATGAGGCGGAACCGCTCATCCGATTCGAGTATCAGCGAAAAATGCTTCAGCATATAGCGGTCGTCTTCGACCAGTATCGTGTTTACCATATCTCATCCTCCGTTATCGGCAGATTGAGAAGCAGCGCGAAGACGGGAGAATATGCCGTGAGCATTTCGCCGCCCATGGATTCGACGCTTCGTCTCAGCGATGAAAGTCCGCTTCCCTCGATTATCTTTCCCTTCGGTTTTTCACCGTCGTTGGTTATCGTGACCGAGCAGATCCCGTGCCGTTCCTGTAGGTTGACAGCCACATAAGTCCCGTGCGCGTGTCTGACGCAGTTCGTGGCGCATTCGCGTATTGCAGCCACCACAAGCTGCTCAAGCCTTGTGTTATGCGGCATATACCCTTTGAGTATAAGCTTGATTCCGAGCTTTTCGCAGTTCTTCACCTCATCCGCAATGTCCCCGTTCAGCTGCGGCGGAGACGCCGAGAGAACGCTCACGGCGTCCCTCAGCGCGGCGAGCTTCTTGTCTGCCTCGTCCGCGTTTTCCATGATGTCCTGAATCGTTATGAGACTCCGTCCCATCGTGTCGTGAGTCCGGATCTTCATTTCAAGGCTCTCCTTTTCCCGGATGTCGTCGGTCATACGGTCATACATCGCGCGGAGTTTGCGGTTGGTTTCGGCAAGACGCCGGTTTTCGCTCTCAAGCTGCTCCTTTACGCGGTGGAGCTCCGTGATATCCTGCGCGGTTATCTGCCGCCAGCCTTTCTCTCCGCTTACGGTTATCTGCTCCGAGTTGAACAGCCTCACGTTTCCGTCAGGAAAGAAGAATGTCCCGTTTGATGACCGTTTTCCGTCCGGCCCCGCAGGAAACAGCACCGTGTCGAGCTCGCCGATCATCTGCGGATAGGAACCTGTCATCATATAGGAAAGCTCACGCATGGTCTCGTTGCAGAGGATTATCCGCCCCGCCGGGTCGGCAAAGCAGATCCCCATTGTGAGGGCGTTCGTCGCCTCGCGGATGGAATCGGGAGTGATGCGCTCGAAAAGCCGTTTACGCTCCATGGGGATCGCGATAGAAAGATGAATAGCTGCCAGAAACAGCAGAACAGCGACCGGAATCCACGGAAGTCTGCACAGCCCGGTGTCCGCGTCCCCGTATTGCGGGAACAATATCAGTGCCGAAAACAGGACGAAAAGCGCAAGGAGGGAGACAAGCTTTTCCGCAAACCGCACCGAACGGTGTGCTTTGTATATAAGGAGCGCGGTCTCTCCTATCACCGAGACAAAGAGCATCGTGGCAAACATCGATCGCAGAAGAGGCGGCAGTGTATAAAAAGCGTTCATGCTTCGCCTCCCTCCGACTCGAGCGGCAGAACCAGCGTCTGCTCGCCGTCGTCTGTATCGATTTTCGCAGAAGGGTACTTGTACGTTATCTCCGATAAATCTCTTCGGGTGTCGAGCGAGACCGTGACGCGAAGAAGGCCGCACGGACGTGCGAGCCGGACGTTGACCGCTTCAAGCTCTCCGAAGGTCTCCTCAACGCAATCCTCGAAAAAGTCGTATGCGAGAGCCGCCGCCCTGCCGTTCAGCATCTCGCCGTCGACAAAACATGTCCCGCGCGCCGAGAGAAGCCGGAGCACCCGTATTGTCTCGCCGAACGCGTTCTCCATCTCGGCTGCCGGAATGTCATAATTGCGGTAGTTCAGCAGCGCGAGATGCCGCCTTCGCTTTATGAAGCCGCAGAGCACCGCGATCCGAGCGAGTATTCTCTTTGCCTCGTCCGAGTTTTTGTCCGAGGCGCGGTACTCGTCGACCCTGACGGCAATCTTGTCCATCTGCTGCTGCGTGACGCTGCGGAGCATATCGTAGAGCCGGTTTTTCTCCTCGATTTCCCTGCGCTTCTTGTCGCGCGTGTACTCGTAGCGGAGAAGGGAGTTGCGCTCCTCGAGCTCTTCCTTGACCTCCTGTGTCTCTGCACCGCGCTTTATGAGCTCCGAGACGTCCTCGGTCCAGATGGCGTGTCCGCCTTTTATCGGTATATTGTAGAGAATCCGGTAATCCGAGAGAAGTATCGGCGTGTTTTCGGACGAGACAAGCGTCTCAAGGCTGAACGGCTCCGCGTCAAGCGCGGCGTACCGGACGTAGTAATCGTTGTCGGTGATCTGTGCCGAGCAGCCGGTAACCGCGCGGAACAGCTCTTCGTAGCGCCTGTTCGACGCGATGAGATTGCACTGTATGCAGATCTCGAAGGTCAGGGCGTAGAGGACGGTCTGTGTCACCGTGAGGTCGCCGAACAGAGTCATGAGCCAATCGTATCTCTTCCAGTAAACGAAGATATAGACTATCGCCAACCCCGGCGGTATCAGCGGCAGGATTATGAGCCTGCGCGTCAGCGGAATCCGGCATTTCCGGAGCATCAGGAAAAGTGTCAGAAGCGCGCAGAAAATCTGCCACGCCATAATGAGGTAATAGACCGCCGCGTAGCTGTATTCCTTGTCGCTCCACTCAAAGAACCCCTGATCTGCGGGAAAAACGAAGACCTTCTGATGCAGGTCGTTTGTTATCACAAACAGGAAGAGAAGCAGCGTCACGCCCCAGAGAAGTCCGGTCTTTTTCGGGATCCGCCATTCGAGCGGCTTTCCGAGCGTCAGTGCGATGACCACGCCGCACATCGGGATGAACAGCATGGGAAGGTAATAGAGATACCACATATACCGGGCGGCGTACCGTATTGTCAGTATGTGGAACTTAAGCGTTCTGACGATCAGCCATAACAGTATCAGCCCGTCGATGCCGATAAGATACCGGCGCACCGACTTATGGACTATCCGGCGCTTCAGGGTGATTCCCCACACGAAGAAGAGCCCCATATACAGAATCGAGCGCACGAGCCCGAGCGGACGGACGAACATCGGCGGCAGGATACCGTTCTTTGTGAGCTGACGGCAGATGAATGCTGAAAGTATTGTCAGGAATACTGCGGAGAGTGTTCGGCTGTATTTCCGGGTGCTGCCGTTTGCGGCGTTCATCTGCGGATCATCTCCTTTGCTTGGGGAACAGTATCGATACGGGAAAAGCCGCAAAGCCGTGTTTGGGTGACAAAACGCCTTCAGAGCTGATTGGCTGCCCGGACACGCACGGATCCTTGTATCTTTATTTCAGCATAACATGAAGATCCGGTTTTGTCAATGGGGAAGACGAAGATAAGTTCTTCAATCAATATATTCCGACGCCGCATTCCGTTGAGAAAATCCTTTATCTGCCTGCGCGAACAAAAAAGCCGGCAATTTGCCGACTTAAACATGGATAATCACACCGCATACGATACGCGCCGATACCAGAAGCGTTTGAACTGTATGATGCCTTGCGAGTATTACTTCGCCATCGCCGCGTGACGAAAATCTCCCCCTGCTACGCAGCAGAGGGAGAAGAAAGAATCTATTCCATTTGTAATTTCTTTTTTTAGTCTGTCTACTTGACAGGGAGCACATTATTCGAAAATACGGGTAAATTCGGCTGTACTGATCGATGAAAAAGGTATTTATGCAAAAAAATGTCCAATGACCCTTTTGCTGTTTCGGGTTCATTGGACATTTTTAACGATTTAATTACATTCTGTAATCATCTAATGCTTTGGGCATTTTCGGCTGATGATACATCATATAACAAGCCGAATTCACAGAGGATATCCCGATAAGAAGTGCTAACGCTGTTAAAGCACCAGAGTGTTTTAACAAGAATTTAACAATTCTGTTTCCCATTATTTCACCTTCTTTCTTAATGTGAATTATATTTGAGGCTGTTTTCTGCTTTGCTGGATGTATCCCGCTACAGTAGAGCAAGAAGCAGAAAAAACGCCATACAAATAACACAGTAAAAAGCTATGTAATATAGGAAACTGCAGAGAAACCAGGGAAACTGAAACGATAATACAACTATATATTCTGCTTCTCCTTTTGAAGCAGTGTCGTTCAGCATCATTAAATGGCCGATTCATATGCTCTATCGGTGCAAACAGCCACATTACCAATAAACAGAATATAGAACCAAATACGATTAACCAAGCATCGTATTTGGTCGGACAAAAATAATAAAATGCAATAAATAATAAGTGGTTTAACGAAAACAATAAATGGCATTTTGTGTAGGAGTCAGCATGAAAACCACCTGCACATCTTCTTAGAGTCATAAATCCAATGCAAAAAAGAACAGATTGCCATATCGTGCAGGTTATGATTGATATTATGAGTAATATAACAAAATAGCAGAAATACGAAATCATCAATTCGAAGCCATAGGCATAGCAATCATGTTTAGCAGGGTCAAGCATTTTTTCTTTTTCTAATCTTGCAGTCAACATTGAAGCAATTTTATGATACATATGGAACTCCAAAAGAGATATTTTATCTAAAAATACTGCAAACATAAGAAAAAATCAATAGATATTGCCTATTCGTTTGGTTTTTAATCCTATTCGTTACTTGTGTAATACATTCAACAAAACCAAAAAAACTAAGCAGAAGACAATGTACGAAGACAAGGTAATTACATTGTCTCGAACTCACAGATAATACCTAATATAATAATATCATCACACGTTACTTTGTGAGATTGATTATAGTAAGTCTGTTTAGGTGTTCTAAAACGAATAAGGTTAAAAATCGAACGAATGGGTTGCAATGATTGATTTTCCTCCCAAATCATGGTACCTTATAATAAACTATGCTAACATGATGCAGTACAAAAGAATAGCTGTGTTTTTATGCTTGAGAATATAGCAGGATGACGATGAACGCCCCTCTCAGCTATTCTCATAAAATAATTAAGGTGGTGTTTGCCAAGAAATCAGAAACCGCTCCCACAATCCCACATTTTATAAAAGGAATAAAAAACATGAAAGCAAAAAGAGTTACCGCAAAAATACTCGCGGCACTACTCCTTTTGGAATCCTGCGGTGTTCCGGCTTTTGCCGAGTTATCGTTGACTGAAGTAAGTCTTGGATACTCCTCCGACGCTTCCGAAAGTGCTGAAACAGCTTGGGAAAATGACATTTCTTCAAAGGGATTCCACTTTGAACTTCCGGAAAGCTTCGGTGAACAAGCGGATATTACGGAAACTGAAACAACTGATTTGAAAGATGAAACAGACGCTTCCGAAGATGACTTTTTACAAAACATTGTCATCGAATGGGAGAACGAAAATAGCGGAACGGATATACCGTCGGATGAGGTTCTGTCGGATGAGCTGCAAGCCGCTCAAAACGATTTTGATACGAATGAAACACAATCCGGCACACAAGTGCAGCCAACGACAATACCGGGCGCATCGCTGAAGCTGGAAACCAACGGAAGTGTAAGCATCCGTTTTCGGGCAAGCATTGCAGGAGCCGGACGTGTTATCGTTTCAGAATATGGCTTTTTAATTGCCCGGACAAGTATGTTGGATAGCTTAAATCATGCATTGGATTTTGAACTGCCGTCATCAAAGTATATCAAAGGTATCGCATATAGTGTGGAAAGCGGAATTGACCATACTTATAGAATAGATGAGGACGGCAATTTTGTATTTATCGCCACCTGTACTAATATCCCGCTTAAGAATTATGTGGATTACCTGACAGCTCGTCCTTATGCAATTTACAAAACGGACGATGTTGAAACGGTTTTATATGGAGAGCCTTATTCGGATTCCATTTACCGTACAGCAAAACGAGGGATTCAAATAGAGTATTCCGATATATTTCAAACTGTTATTGACAACGCCGAACGAAACACGGCGCTTTTTTTGAATGCAAACGAAATTGCCGTGGGAGAAACGATTCAGCGTACAACGCAAAGCAATCCGGATATTGATTTATTAAAATTTACTCCGACAAGCAGTCGGTATTATACGTTTACATTAACAAGTGAAAAAAATCTATTTTATGAAATAGCGGATGCAGCCGGTAACCTGTTGTCTCCTGTCGCAAAAGATGAAACCAACCACTTCTATTTGGAAAAATCGAATGTCTATTATATCCGTATCCGCGGTGAACGTGACAGTGCCTACACGGCATGTATGACCGGGTCTTTAGATGAAGCGGTTGTTTGGGATTTTGATGATAATACGTTACAAGGCTTTTCTGTATCGGAGGAGGAAACGGGCGAATCCGGACATCAGATTTCTGTTTCAGACGGAGTTTTAACTGTTACGAGAACAGCCGAGGGTAACGGAGGCGTATTAACGCCGGGCAACATAAATGTCAAGGCGCGCAAGGTATATGGATCCGCAAACCGGATGGTTTGTCAGTGAGGATCCGGCGTGTGACGGTATAAACTGGTATGCTTGTGCCGGTGGGAATCCGGTTAGGTATTATGATCCAAGTGGTTATAGTTTTGAGGATTCAATTGCGGGAATTATTACCGCACTGGACGAAGGGGCACTGGCTAATGTAGTTTCATGTTTGCTCGAAATAACAGGCAAAGACATGGATTCCTATGTTGCTGAAAGTCTTAGCGATTATTATTTGGGCAGACTTATCGGCGATACACTCTGTATGGCAATCAATGCAGGAACTGCTGTGGTTAGTGCAAAGGGGATTATAGATTCAATTGCAACAGGGGCTTCTATTACTGTTAGTTCAGGAGGAGTTTTAACAGCAGGAGGAGTTTCGATAGCAGCTGCAGGAGTTGCTGCCGGTACTGTGGTAATGACTGGCGCGATTTCTTTAGAATTGGTTGCTTCAAAAAATTTTACCGATGATCTAGGCAAATTCAATTCCAGCTTAGACAACAACGCATCAAATACGGTGCAAAAAAGCCACGTTAAAGTTAACCAAGGACAGCAAGACAAGCATATTCCTGGCACCAATAATTACAAGGTCGAGCTTCAAAAGGGACAATAGAAGTATTTTAGAAGCAAATCCACAAGAACTTTTGGATAATTATGCAGGAAAAGGTGTTCGACTTTCTGAGTCAAGAGAGCGAGTTAATTTTGGAAAAATAATCGGTCAATATTATGATAGAGTAACAAACACATATATTCCGACTACAAATGGAATCATACATTACAAAGCTAACGGAACAGCACATATAGTTCCGGCAAAACCTTAAACACAAGAAGGAGAATTCGAAATGGAAATGGACTCTATGTTGAAAGCGATCGATCAGTATCCCAATGGAACAGACATTATTGTAGAACCGGTAACCGGCGATACGATTATCGGACATATCGATACAATATATGAATCAGACAACGATTTGCCGGAAGAAGATCCGGGATATGAAGAATACTATTCTTGCGTTATTCAAGTCTCTGTCGCGTGCAAAGATACGCATGGACGATTTCTTATGCCCGGAGATTTAACGGAAATATGCAAAAACGACCCGATTTCACGTATTACATTAAAGGACGGAACCGTGATTTGGCAAGCCGGAGAAAAGCTGTAAAGATATCAATTTGTGTGGGAGGAATAAATAGTATGAAAATCAAGAAAGCAGTATGTTTCATCGTTAGTTGTTGTATTCTGATGACAGCGGTTACAGGCTATGCCGTTGAAGAACCGATGCAACTGCAGGAGGAGCAATTCATTACACGGTTTGATTGTCTTGAAAGAATCATGAAAATGATTGGTTGGCACGAGCTTCCGAACAGCGGCTCGTTCGATTTGGTCGTTTTTGGCGATGTTTCGGAAGCCAGAGGGTTGAAATGCACATACTATGCCAAAAGAAGCAGCATTGCTTTCGGCGAAATGTGCTACGGTGTCTACTATCCAAGACTGGGTCGCCCGAAAAAGATACCGGATTTCGATATCGTATTCTATCCGGATAGGAACGTTACGGTAAAAGAAGCCATAGCGTTTATGGTACGCTGTTTATGGCAATATGATGAATATGCCTTGAATGTGGATTATTGTTGGGAAATGGGAAAACAAAAGGATCTTGTAATGGAAACAGATGATTTCAAGGCGGATGACCAATTAACAGAAGCTGTTTTTGAAGTGCTATCGGAGCGTTTTTTAGACTCACGTCGTTGTAAGTACTATGATGAAGAAAACTTATTCGGAGTAGATATAAAGGCGAAAATAGATAAAGAAGGGCTAATGACTTACCGAGAATATCTTGAACAGCTTAACCAGAGCAGCGAAGAAAATACGGATGAAGCGGGATAATTACCAAGAGCGCAGACCTGTATTCTGACGCTATAGCTTAAAAATAGGGTTCGTCTGCCTTATAAGCAGGTGAACCCTAACACCCGACGATATGCGAAGCGAAAAAACGGTCAACGGCGTGACAACCGGCCACTTGTGGGACGGTACGAACATGGTCGCCGAAACAAGCGGCGACGCGGTGGTTTACAAGTACGTCCGCGGTGCAGGTTTGCTGTATACGGAAAACGCGGCGGACGAAAAAACGTGGTATATCAAGGACGCGCACGGCGACACCGTACAGCTGACGGCATTTGCTCGATAAATAGGGAGAGAAGATAATCATGTATAACGAAGTGCGCCTTCTTATGATGCTTTTGCTCATGGCACTTATCACGGTAGTTTTAAGAAGCATTCTCCGTAAATTTGCGGAAAAATACAAGATAAGAAACTGGCATAAGCTATTTTGTATTGCCGTAATTATACTAATTTTGGGCTTCTCAATCGCCATTGACTGGCCGTTTGAAAACCTGTTTGTGCGTTTTGATTCGCCGGAAGCTGCTTTCAATATCTGACAGATGATCCCATTATCCAAATGGTTGATGGCAAGGGCACCACTTTGGTTGCTGCGTAGGATAGTCAAATTATTCCCAAAGTGCATGAGACCAATAACACGATCAACCAGCTTGTGGACGGCATCAAAACTGTCCTTTCAAACACAAAAACAAACGCAGACCGGCTTTGTCGAATTGCTTGACAGGCCGGTCTGCAATAAATTGATTTCCAATCCAAAAGAGGCAAAAAACATGTTATGCATACAATTAAAGTTTCCGAATCAACCCGGAAACTATTGGTATCAGTTACTGAAAAATATCGATTTTACAGGTTGCCGGTTTGCGATACTAAAAGACGATATTTTGCGGTATAACGCGGATGGGACAACCGAAAATGGTTTGTTTTCATATGTTCTTCTGGAATACGATGAATTTATGAAAACAATTCGCGACAATCTTTATCATATAAGGTTCTCAACCATCAAAATCTACCGAAACCGAAATACGCTTGATTTGTTCCAAATCAGAAATTTGGCGGATTTGAGCAAAAGTGCTTGCTCTGTTTTATTTGTATGTAAGAAAAGCACGGAGGTACATATCTTTTTGAAAGATGATTACTATGAATTTGCATTGCTTTTTAACAGTAGGTGCATTTTTGAAAATGCCCGCTTGCTGCCTTGTAAAGGGGTGAATGCGTTTCAAATTGATTGAACACGAATAAGAACATAAAAATTAAAAGAAAATTCAAAAAATGAATGTTTGACTTTGTTGTAATATGCGGTAAAATAATAAAAAATTTTAGTAGTCTTTAAGGATACTTACATAACAGGGTCTGGTACACGTGATTCGAATTGCGATTTGTGATGATGATAAAGCTTATTGTGAAAAGCTGAAACAGAGAATTTGTGAAACAAATTTATTTGTGAATCCACAATTTCATTGCTTTAATAACGGAGTCGTTTTGTTAAACGAATACCAAAAAGGAATGCGTTATGACTTTGTTTTCTTGGATATCGATATGCCGCAGGTAACGGGTATTGAGCTTGGTAAAAAAATAAATGTGAAAGATCCGGATGCAATTATTATTTTTGTCACCAGCTATTCGCAATATGCAATTGAGGCTTTCGATTGTCATGCTTTCAATTATTTGTTAAAAGATGCTGATGATAATCGATTCGATTTTGTCCTGCTTAAAGCCATAAAATCTTATCAAAAGGCGCATAAGAGCATTTTGATTACAACCAAAGACGGTGCTTTTCGTATTGAGATTTCTCGAATATATTATGTGGAATGCTGCCAAAAACATATTATTTTTCATTTGAAAGAAAGGCAGTTTTCGACGAAACAAACACTGCGTGAAGTGTATGGTTTGTTGGCGCAGCATGACTTTTGTCAAGTACATCAAGGATACATCGTTAATTGGGAAAAAGCTGTTTCTATCAGCGCAAAGAATGTAGTGCTTGATAATGGAGAAAAGGTTATGATCAGTGTCAGAAAATACCGTGAAGTTTTGAGTTCTTATTCTGAATATGTAAAAAGGAGTATGTAGTGTGTCTGCCGATAGTGTTTTGATTGCTTTATTTAATGCAGCCTCATCTATAATTGCGGCTGATTTTTTCTTTTCAGCGTTTGCTGACAAACTGGTTGGAAAAAAAGCAAAAAAGAGAATTGTTTCTTTTTTTGCTTTTTTTATTTTCTTTTTTGCACCGTTGCTCATTTCCAATTCCGCTGTCAACATGGGTGTTTTGATTGTTTGTACGTATCTGATCACACTGAACTATGATATGCGTTTTTATAACAAACTGTTGCTTACGGCCTTGTGTATTGCTTTTAATGTGGCGGCGGAAATAAGTGCCGGATTCTTGATTATGACCTCCTTTTCGATTGATTTTAATGAGGCGAAAACCGGTATTTATCGAACCTTTGGCGTCTTACTGTCAAAACTATTGGTTTTTACCTTCTTTATTTTAATTCGGGCGATTAAAGGCGGCACATTGCATGGGCATTTTCGAAAAAAGTGGCTTTCAATCTATATCCTTCCGATTACTACATACTTAACTGTATATGTCATATATCGGTCTATGCAATATTATCAAAACCAAGTGTTTTTAACCAACCTAACTCTTGCAAGTTTAATCATGTTAATCATCAGTAATATGCTGATTGTAAAACTCATGAATGATTTTCATAATGAGGTAGTCAATGAGAATAAACTGATCTTAGCCGAAAAAATGATTGAGCAGCAACAAAAACAATATCAAATGATGTTTGAAGAAAATGAGGTGATTCACAAGCTTCGCCACGACCAAAAGAATTTTATTATAGGGCTGCTTTCCCAGATTCAAAACAAAGATTATGATGAAATGGTGAAGCAACTGAATGCACAATTACAGGAGCTGCAAGCCGGTTCAGGCCAGAATATATGCGGAAATAGTGTCATCGATACGATTATAAACTATAAAATCTCCGAAGCGAAGAAAAAGAATATTAAAATCGATTTTCACTATAAAGGACTGCATAACATTCAAATTTCCGGTATTGATTTAGCAATTCTTTTAGGAAATGCATTAGATAATGCGATTGAAGCAACTGAAAAAATCGAGGAAACAGAAAAAAGGACAGTCGAACTGTATATATACTTAAAAGGTAATCAGTTGGTTGTGATTATTGAGAATAACGTTATTCAGAATGTCGATGTAGATCATCTTCAAACAGAAAAAACCGGAAATCATGGATACGGTGTCGTAAATATGAAGTCTGTGGTCAATAAGTACACAGGTTCCCTATCGTTTTTCTGCGAGGATAAGGTTTTCAAAACGGTGATTGTTTTGGAGACTGAATTGAGTCAATAATGGATTTGCAGGGGATGCAATTCAACTTATTTCGTGTTATTAGCGATATCGTTTTTTATGGAGGCAATAATCTTTCGCTGTTCTTGTATCCAATAACGGCATATCCAAAATAACAACATCAACTCCTTTTTCTTTCGTTAAGATTCGCCATTGTTCTTGAATTTCCTTATAATTGCGTCCCAAACGGTCTATAGATTTCACATACAGCAAATCGCCGGCTTTCAACACCGGGAGCAGCCGTTTGTAATTCGGTCGGTTAAAATCCTTGCCGGATTGTTTATCCACATAGACATATTCTTCTTTTAAGCCCAAACGCTGCATTTCTAAAAGCTGACGTGCCTCATTTTGGTCGAGGGCAGATACTCTTACATACCCATATTCTGTCACACTGAATCACTTCCTATCGTTTTATAGTATAGCACGCATCTCAAAATACAATGTGTCAATTGTTCAATGAGAAATTCAACGCTTCCTTTACTGTGATTTTAACCGCCGCTTTTGCGGTTGCCTTTGCAACCTGTACCGCCTTTTCAGCTTCGTCTTTATATCTTTTACGTATGATTGCCTCTACTAAATAAATATGAGAAATTTCGTATAACGTATTGATTTTTTCGTGCAAATAGCGTATAATATATATAATAGTACGAAAGGAGATGTTTTTATGGCACATTCTAAGGTAACAAATATTAGTATCCGTATGGATTCCGACTTGAAAGCACAAGCCGACGCACTTTTTAATGAGCTTGGTATGAATATTTCTACCGCATTTAACATCTTTGTAAGGCAATCGCTCCGTGACGGTAAAATTCCTTTTGAAATTTCTCTCAACCAGCCGAACGCAGAAACACTTGCTGCTATGCGTGAAGCGGAAAGAATTGCAAAGGATCCGTCTGTTAAAGGCTACACCGATTTAGACAAGATGTTTGCAGATTTAGCTAAATGAAAGAGGTAAAATATACGGTCAAATGGACCACCAAATTCAAAAAAGATTATAAGCTGGCATTAAAACGAAATCTTGATATTAAAAAACTGCAAAACATTGTAGAAAAACTTGCAAACGGTGAGAAACTGCCCGCGGAAAATTATGATCACCCTTTGGGCGGAAATTGGGCAGGGCATCGTGAATGCCATATTGAGCCGGACTGGTTGCTTATGTATTTCTACGAAAAAAATGTTTTGGTTTTAACTCTTGCAAGAACAGGAACGCACAGCGACTTATTCGGCAAATAGCTTTTTCGGGACGGTTAATTTTACCGTCCCGTTTTTCTGTTTATTCACTCTTTTTATCCTCATACATTTTCTCATCGGCACGGCAGATTTGCGAAAAAAGTTGTTTTCGTTTTGCTTCTGCTGCCATTTGGTGATATCCGTTTCAATGGCAAGCAGCTATTTCTGAACAATTTTAACCGCTTCATCGGGTGGTATCGGCGATAACATCATACTCCTTGAAAAGTCGGTTTATTCTGAAATCATACTGTCCTTTAAGAATGACGGGTATTCTTTCAGAAAAACCGTTCTTGCGTATGTATCGCCGATATTTATATAGTCTTTCCGATAACCAGTGCATTATTCGAGAATGTATTGAAGAAACAGGATATCAAGTTGAGATAAAGGAAAAAGTATGCTCCGCAGAAACTTATTGCAAACATCCAACAATTGGAAATTTTCATCCTATCCAGGTTTACTATTCAGGACAATTGGTCAAGAAGATAAAAGAACCTATGGAATTAGACCATATGTTTAGATGGGTAGAATATGAAACCATTAAGGGAAAAATGTATTTGGAAATGCAAAATTGGGCAATAGAGCAAGTATGGAATCTGCGTTAGACAAATTCCCGTTTGTCGAGATATCTCAATCGTTGATATCCAAAAATCAATAACAAAAAATCAGGAGCACAGTCCTCGGGCAAACCGAAGGCTGTGCTCCCTTTACGTTTTTGTGTTGCGGCATGTTTTTTTATTCAACTGCGGTTTCACTTTTAAACATTGCGTTCGTCTAATATCCACTCCTTTGCCGGTTCAATGCCGTCAAAAAATTTGATTGCAAATCCGTGTCCGTATAACAGCTTTTTTAGTTTTCTGCAAGAGGAGCCGTCCGCTCCTACAAAGGCAACGCGCATAAATCGTTTGCCGGGGGTTATGAGTGCATTGGTTATCTCTGAAATCAATTCTTCCGTGATCATCGTTTCATCGAGGACAAAGGTGATATAAGCCGGTGCGGATGGACGACGGAAAGCCGCCGTATCCCCACGCAGTTTCTCTAAGGCAAATTCGGTATATTGATATATTCCATCCAGATGTTCAAACCATATTTCTCCGCCTGCATAAGGCAGGATAAAGGACTTTTTCTTCACGCCCGCTAATTCCTCCGGGTGAACACATCCGTACATATAGCGCGATTCATCTTTTTTCAAAAACATAGTTTAGTCCTTTTCTTATCATCCGGTGATCCACCCATCCAAAAACTGCATCTGTTCCTCTGTATGGAACCAATGCTCACCATTCGGCATGACGGTCAGCTCTGCGCCGATCCGTTTGGCAAAGGCTGAGATGGTTTCGGGTGAAGTTAGCTTGTCATGCTCTCCGTACAAAATGCGGGTGGGGATATGCCACGAAACCGGATGCTCCCGCACATAGGTGAGATAGTTCCAGGACAGCGTTTCGCCGAACTCTGTAGGAATTTCTTTCTTTTCTGCAAGCTCTTCTTCGGTCACGCCTGCCCACATCATCATATTGCCGATCAGCTTTTCCATGTCTATCACAGGAGAGATCAAATAAGCCCTGTCGATCAGCGCTTCATCCAGTGAAGACATAGAGAAAAACGCGCCGATGCTGTTTGCCACCAGTGTGAGATTGTCACAGCGTTTCCGCTGTTCTGCGAAAAATTGCGGGAATTCCTCTTTTGCTTCCCACGGAGCCGTTGCGCGGTAATCGAAACCGATGACTTCCGCTTCCGGGAACAGCTTTCTGTAATGCTCGGCTTCCTCCGCTGAGCCGCCTTTTCCATGAACATAAATAACAATATTTTTCATTTCAAATTCTCCTATAAATTAAACATTTCCATTGACGATTTTTGCATAGGTTTCTTCCGGAATCATGGGAGAACCGATCTCCGCTAAAAGTGCCATGTCAATTTCGCCGGTTTCTGCATACTGCCGTCCGGCTTCCGAACCAATTCCAAGCGAGGGACGGTCACAATGGCAGCCTCCGGCGCATTGAACATGGGGCTTTCCGGTACGGTCATGATCGTATGGTTGCCCGGGAACAACAACTCAAACTGCCGTACCGCCGGTTCAAAGTTGCGTTTGCTGTTCGGGAATCCGCAGCCGCTTCTTCGTCGGCTTGCTTTGACCGGCGCAGTTGCTTGAGGTTTTCCAGTGCCAGCGGATTGTTGACGGTGATGCGCCCCAAAGTTTGGCACTTCTCCATCTGCTCACAGTCCGCACAGGTATCCAAGCCTTTCTCCCGAACGCAGTTACGGACGATACAGAGGCTGTCACAAAAAGGCGTTTTTACGCCGTCGATCCGACAGCCGGTGCAGTGAATCATCTCCGGGGCAATCGCTACCCCGTTGAGTTTTGTCCACAATGCGGCGGTTTTTTCACGCAAAGCGTTGTTGTTTGTGAGCGTTGCAATTCTGGCGTCGCAGGTTTCACAGTCCAGCCCACAGCAGGCGATGAGTTGATTCATACAGATTTTCTCCTTGAAAATGAAATGCGCAGTACGACTCGATTTTATCGGATTGCAGCTTGTCTAATCCCTTTGGAGCAGTGCTCGGAATGCGGCATCACGGTCAAAGGTGCCGGCCGCAAAGCCGGGGATTTCCTTGATGGATTTGCAAATGCTGATACTGACTCCCGTCAGAATCTGTCCAATCTCCCGGTCGGAATAGGGGCAGTCGCCGGTTACGATCAGGGTGGACAGGCTATACACGACAAACCATAAATCGCGGAAATAAAGCTCTGCTTCTTCGGCAGTAATGCGGTAAATATTCACCAGCGTTGGCCGAACAAGCTCCTGCAAATGCCGCATGGACTTCATAGCACTGTAAATCTGATCCTGCGCCCGCGTCAAAAACAGAAAACGGTAAAGCGCCGGTTCTTCCCTTGCAAACCGAATATAGTGCATCCCGACGCCAAAGAACGGAATTTTTTCTTTCAGCCCAGCGGCCACATAACCATCATACACGCGCACCGCGGCTGCATAGACTTCCTGCTTGACGGCATCCATCGAGCCAAATGCAGTGAAAATCGGCTGCGTGGAAGTACCAAGCTCGTCAGCCATCGTTTTTGCAGTCAGGCAATCGATTCCTTGTGACCGCACGACCTGCAGAGCTGCTTCCACCATTTCTTCTTTCGTAAACTTATTCTTCGGAGCCATAGCTTGCATCCTTTCCTGTTGAAGTATAATGCACGATATATAATCATTGATATACATTAAACATTATACTTCAGAGCAATGAAAATGTCAATCGTTAAGAGCAAATTCCTTATCATTTTTTGCTTTTTTTGCGCGTGCAGTCCCTGTGATGGCCGCAACCACACTCACCGCAACATCATCGCTTTTAATAAACAGTCCGGAAAGCTGTCCTGAAAAAACAATCACGACCGCGGAGAGAATCACAAGCAGCCCGCAGCCGTAGCCCAGCGCACATTTCAGATAATCCTTGGCGCGGTCATAGGCGGAATCGTCCTTGTATGGCGGTTAGTCGTTGCCGTTTGGTCTGTGCCGCTGACGGTGTATCGGCTGATTGTGGGATACGCATGGCTCTGCCGTTTTGGATAATTAACATTGGAGCAGTTGAAGCTTTGGCGTATTTATGATATCATAAAGTATCAATAAATCGGGATTTGCCGCATTGATACCGTCATCTTCGGAATGTATTTCAATATCGCCCGAATAGATTTCTACATTTGCACCTTCCAGCCCTTCATAGCACGAGCGGATGTTTATACGCGGTTCGCTTGTATTGTCCTTGGTACCGATTACCAACTTATAATCGGAATGAAGTGCGTCGTCCGCCGCAGAGATATTCAGTGTTCCGCTTTTAACCGTCAGTAAGTTTTCGGCATTGATGGCATCATTGACCGGCGCGGTAATATTCAGCGTTACGCCATCGATGGTAAGAAAGGCATCGCCCTCCTCTTCCGTTGCCGCACCGGATTTAATGCCGTTTTTGCCGTTGGCGGTAATATTGATTGTTCCGCTGCCGTTTATCCTAACATCGGAACCGTCTTTGCATTTTATAACGGCATTTTCAGCGTTTTCGTTATCGGCATAAGTATCATCGTTGTTCTTTTCCGTATCATAAAAAGTATTGACAGTGTTTTCGTTTGCTGTAAGCGTTACTTCACTGCTTTTATTAAAACAAAGCGGTGCGGTGTCCGAAGATGCAAGCGTCAGTCCGTCCAGAATTATGTTTACACCTTCTGTACCTTTCTTAACCTTAATGCTGCCGTCCGTGCAGGAGCCCGACACCTCATACGTACCCGAAGCATTGATTGTGAGTGCCGTGCCGGAAATTTTGTATCCGCTGTAATCTCCGACAGTTACGGTGATTTCATCATCGCTAAACACAAATTTCGTTGCATTTTGCGATGAATCCTCCGCAAAAACCACTCCCGTAAAGGATAGCTGCGCCATCATTGCCGCCGCTGACATGAAAGCAGTGATTTTTCTCAAAGTTCTTTTCATACCATTCAACTTCCTTTCTTTTTTAAGCCTGCTAATTTGTTCAACTTTGTTTTACGCCTTTTATTATACATACAGTTCTGAAAAAGTTCTGAAAATCTTTCAGTTTTTTTTAAGTTCCGTGTGTTATGGTATAGAAAACAAAACAAATTTGTGTTATCATATTGAGTGAACGAGGTGTTAAAAAATGAAAATCCTTATCGTTGAAGATGAAAAAATGATTTCCGACGCCGTGTGTAAAATACTGGAAGATGCAGGATTTTACACAGACGCTGTCTACGATGGCGAAGACGCGCTCTATTACATAGAAGAAGCCAAATATGACCTGATCATATTGGATATTATGCTGCCGCGTATTGACGGAACAGAAATTCTTAAAAGAGTTCGTGCTAAGGGAAATAACACGCCCATACTTATGCTTACGGCGAAAAATACCATTCCCGACAAGGTTCTCGGCCTAAACAGCGGCGCGGATGATTATATGACAAAACCGTTTGATGCCGATGAGCTTTGGGCGCGTGTCGGTGCGCTTACACGCCGAACGAGCTTAAAATTTCGATTGCAAGCGGAAATTTTATCTTATTTTCCATGCTTGAACTTTTTGCGGTGCTGATGTTTATCTTCTTTTTGGCCATGCTTATATTCTATTTTATCAGCAAAAAGCTTGCAAACCGTGCCGCAAAACCGCTTGAAGATGCCATCGCACGGGAAAAGCAATTTATAACAGACGCATCTCACGATTTGAAAACCCCTTTGACGGTGATTCTTTCAAATGCCGACATTCTGAGCAGAAATCAAGCCTGCACCGTTTCCGAAATGTCAAAATGGATCGACTTCACCAAACAAGCGGCAAGCAATATGAAAGAACTCATTGAGCAAATGTTGGTTTTATCCGAAAGCGAAACGAAAACCGAGATCCAAAAAGAAGATGTCAATATTTCCGATATTGCAGAAAAAAACGCACTTGTCATGGAATCGGTTGCATACGAAAAAAATATCGATTATAGGACAGAAATACAACCGAACATTATCATAAAGGGCAATGCGGACTATGTAAAACGCATTGTAACATCGCTTATTGACAATGCCATCAAATATGAAACGGAGGGCGGCAGTATTTGTGTTTCGCTGCATCAAAGCAAAAAGACTGTTTCTTTTTCCGTTCAGAACCAATCCAGCGTTATTTCAAAAGAGGATATTTCTCATGTATTTGAACGGTTTTATCGTGCTGACAAATCCCGTCACGCTGACGGAAGCCACGGACTCGGACTTGCCATTGTGAAAAATCTTACGGAACTGATGAATGGAAAAATCGACGTGTCCAGCAACGAAAAAGATGGGACAACCTTTACGGTCACGCTGCAAAAATAAAATTTGGATTTTTTTGTTTCTTTCAGAATTTTTCAGAAGTATTTGTATAATTAGAATTACCGAAAGGGAAAAATCTTGAAAGGTAATGAAGACTTATGAAACGAAAAAACTTCAAAATAACACTCACTATGGTATCGGCTTTGGCACTGTCCGCACAGCTGATCCTGCCGACAGCCATTTTCGCCGAAAGCGAGTCGGATGCGGCCGGCACTGTCGAAAGACCGGGAATGACCGCCCGTGCGGAAGAAAAAACGTTTAAGGACGATTGTATTTTCATCGGTTCTTCCGATACAAGCGAAGATACCGACAAGGCTTCGGTTAAGTGCATTTCTTTCGGTATGCACGGCGGCAGAGAAATGAAATATGGAATGCCCGACGGTGAGCCGCCCGAAAAGCCCAACGGTGAGAGCGATTTTGGAGAGACACCGGACAGAGAACCGCACGAAAAACCGGACGGTGAAAGCAATTTTGGAGAGGCACCCGACAGAGAGCCGCCGGAAAAGCCGGATGGTGAGAGCAATTTTGGAGAGGCTCCTGACAGAGAGCCGCCGGAAAAGCCGGATGGTGAGAGCAATTTTGGAGAGGCACCCGACAGAGAACCGCCCGAAAAGCCGGGCGATGAAACATTCAAGGAAACGACGATTGAAATTTCAAAAGGCGATACCATAAGCATTGCAACATCGGACGGAACCGTTTTAGAAACCGTCACGGCGGACAAGGATGCAAAAGGCGTTGTTTTTTCATCAGATGCACTTGTGCAGAATGAAACCTATACGCTTTTCATAAACGGTGAGGCTGCAGCCACCGCCAAACTTCTTGAGCGCATGAGCGATGAAAACGGTATAGCCGGAAAAGGCGATAAGAATCCTGCGGAATTTCAAAAGCCTTTCGAGCAAAATTTGCATAGACGCGCCGCCTTATAAGTACACACTTCTCCAACCGCGAACATATTCCACTCAAAACGCACGGACACCCCAAAACCAATACCAAAAAACTGGAGCGCAGTCCTCGGATAAACCGAAGGCTGCGCTCTCAATTGTGTTTGGTGTTATGAACCTCTCACCATTTCATCGCCATTTCCACAAGTTCCGGCTTTTCGGGATTGCCGATCATCGGTATCGCTTTGTCAAGCGCACGCAGGCGGCTCATGTCTTCGGCCGTCAGTGCAAAGTCAAGCTTCTTGATAGCGGCTCGCCTGAAGCTCAAATAACCGGGCATAAAGACCGTGCATGGCTAACAGCTCTTCATGCGAACCCTGCTCGGCGATTGTTCCCTCATCAAGCACCAGAATCTTGGAGCAGAATCTCATGTTGGATAAACGGTGAGAAATTAAGACAGCGGTTTTTCCCCCAGACGCAGCCAAGCCGCACAAACAAAGAAAATGTCTGTGCGGCTTGGCGTGATTTTACGGACAAAGCTTCAAACGCTGTCAAATATCCGGTTTATTGTCCGTCAGAGCTCCATTCCGCGCTCGGGCAAAGCACCGAGAAGGTGCGCAAATCGCTTAGCGCAAACGCTTTGATTTTGGCGATTCTGCCGTCTGAAAGTGAGAAAACCACGTCTGTCATATTGGCAAAAAAAGTGATTTTCTTAGCGTCCGGAATCACAGTCGGTGTACACCGTGGCGGTGGAAAGAGAGCCGTTATGGTCGGCAATACATACTCGTTCCCATTCGTCGGCTGTGCCGGTGTAGTAGATTTCTTCTATGCTGTTGCAGCCATGAAACGCATATTGAGAAATAAGTTTTACATCCTTCGGAATCACAACGTTTTTGATTCCGGAAGTGTTCGCAAAAGTATGGGCAGATATTGTGGAAATACCGCTTGGCAGAATCAGCTGTTCAACGGGGACGCCATTCAAATAAAGGGAAAAATCGCTAAAAGGACTTGACCCCAAACTCATCTTACACCAAGCCGAAAGATCGTAGATGTAAACAGAAGATACGCTCTTAAAGGCATTCCAGCCAATATTTGTCACACTGCTCGGTATGGTGATGCCGGTAAGGTTTTCGCAGCTGGAAAAGGCACACTCGTCAATGCTTGTCACATTGTTTCCGAGAGTGACGCTCGAAAGGCTGGTACAATTGTCAAAGGCCATCACGCCAATGCTTGCCACACTGTCCGGGATGGTGATGTCCGTAAGACCGGTGCAGCCGGAAAAAGCATAATCACCAATGCTCGTCACGCCATTGCCTATGGTAACGTTCGTAAGGCCAGTGCAATTCTCAAAGGCGTACTGACCAATACTTATCACGCTATCCGGTATGGTGATGCTTTTCAGGCTTTTCAGGTTGCAAAACGTATAATTCTTGATAGAGGTCGTTCCATCCGGAAGAATTACCTCCATCGGTTCCTCTCCGTTTACATACAACGCAGCTCCATAGCAAAGCGGAGTATCATAGGAACCAAAAAAATCAATTCCGCACCATGCGTCAAGGTCTGAAATGTTAACAGAAGAAAGGCTTGTGCAATTCTCAAAAGCAGACATGCCAATCCTCTTCATGCTATCTGGTAAGGTTATGCTTGTAAGCCCGGTACAACCGGAAAAAGCGGTACTTCCAATGCTTGTCACACCGTCTGGTATGGTAATGGCTTTCAGGCTTTTTAAGTTATAAAACGTATCAGCTTTGATAGAGGTCATTCCATCTGGAAAAATGATCTCCGTTGGTTCCACTCCATTTACATACAACGCAGCTCCGCAGCAAAGCGGAGTAGCCTTGCTATTACCAAAATCAATTCTGCACCATGCGTCAAGGTCTGAAATGTTGACAGAAGAAAGGTTTGTGCAATCCTCAAAAGCAAACAAACCAATGTTTGTCATGCTGTCGGGTAGGGTAATGCTTGTAAGGTTGGTACAACCGGAAAAGGCACATATGCCAATGCTTGTCACCGGATACCCGTCAATTGTTTCCGGAATCGTGACAGATGTCGCGGAAGTATCACAACCGGTTATCGTTACTTCATCGCCGGATATGCTGTATGTAAGATTTCGATGGGGTTTCGCTCTCTCACAGGAGGTAAAAAGCAGTACCAAAAGAAATGCGGCAAAAACAGAACTCCAGAGTTTCTTCATAAGTAAATCCTCCCTTGATGACAAAATTTCTTTTTATTCTTATTGTATTTATAATTATAACATACTTTATATCAAAAAGCAAGCTTTTCCGGCAAAAACGCCGCACCTTTTCCCTCCCGTCTCCGCAAGGACTTGCAAAAACAGACGTTCTATGATACAATACAAGTACCGCATACTGTCAACCGATGGAAAAAGAACCGAAAGAACCGAGGGAAACGCCATGTCACAAAGCTTTTACGACCAAACGCAATTAAATGCCGAACAAACCGAAGCCGTCACCGCCACCGAGGGCTTTGTGCGTGTCATGGCCGGTGCCGGAAGCGGAAAAACACGGACGCTTGTCCATCGGTTTGCCTTTTTGGTGAACGAGATCGGCATTCTGCCGGGAAATATTCTCTGTGTCACATTTACCAACAAAGCCGCCGGCGAAATGCGCACGCGTATTCACAACCTCACCGGCGACGACGACACCGGCTACATTTGCACCTTTCACAGTTTTTGTGCCGCCATTTTACACGAGGATGCGCACTGCATTCAATATCCCGAAAGCTTTTTGGTGCTCGACAATGCCGACATTGATGCCATGCTTGCCACGGTTTACGAGGAGCGCGGCTTAACGCTGCGGCACATGACGTTTTCCGCGGCGCGGGACAAAATCGAACTGTTAAAACAAAAGGAGCGGCCGGCGTACTATTTGGATTTGATCCGGCTGTCGATTGCTGAATTAAAGCAGAAATATGAGCAAGCGACAAGTGTGACCGACATCATTTTTTACGGCTATCTGTATGAACAGAAAAAATGCTTCGGTTTAGATTACAACGATCTTATCTGCCTGTCCTTACACATTTTTGACACGAATCCCGACGTGCGCTTAAAATGGCAGAAGCGTTTGGAATACATCATGGTAGACGAATTTCAGGACATTGATGAGCCGCAGTATACACTCATGAAGGTGTTATGCGATTACCACAAAAACCTATTCATTGTGGGCGATCCCGATCAGACCATCTACACCTGGCGCGGTGCAAGCATTCGCTACATTCTGAATTTTCCCGAAGAGTTTCCGCACGCGCGCACCATCACGCTTTTGAAAAACTACCGCAGCACGCCGCAGATTGTTGCCGCCTGCAACAGCTTAATTGCCAAAAACATCAACCGTGCCGAAAAAAAGTTAGTTTCCACGCTTCCCGACGGCGACAAGGTACTATGCCACTATGCCGAGGACAGCGAAAAAGAAGCGGAATGGATCGCCGACGAGGTGACAAAGCTGCATGAAAGCGGTGTGCCGTATAAGGACATCACGGTCATGTACCGCGCGCATTACGTCACGCGCACGCCCGAAAGCGTTTTTCTCAAGCGCAAGATTCCGTATGTGCTATACAGCGGCGTGCCGTTTTACGGGCGTGCCGAAATCAAAGACGCGCTGTCGTATCTGCGGTTTTTGATTTACAAGGATGACCTTTCGTTTGCCCGGATTGTCAATGTGCCGAAGCGGAATATCGGTTCGCGGCGCATGGAATATTTGAAGACCTATGCCGAGGCACACGGTGTATCGCTGTACAAGGCCTTGCAGGATGCGTGCGACGCCGGTGAGCCGTTATTTGCCGGGACGGGTGCGAAAGCATTTATCCAACTGACGGAAGAAATGTCGCGCACATATGCGGCCCGTCCGGCATCGGAGGTATTAAGCGACCTTATTGACAAAAGCGGCTACGAAACCATGCTGCGCACCGAGGGAAGTTCCGAGCGGTTAGACAATCTTGCCGAGTTAAAGCAAGCGGTACATGAATTTGAAACGACCTGCGGCGAAGAAAGCACGGCAGAGCAGTTTTTGACAAATGCCGCGCTGTACAGCGGTGCGGACATGAGTTCGGGCAGCGACAAGGTACGCTTTATGACGGTACACGCTGCCAAAGGTTTGGAATTTCCGTATGTGTTTTTATGCGGCATGAATGAGGGCATTTTCCCGTCCGGACGCATCCGCACCAAAGAGGAGATGGAGGAGGAACGCCGGTTATGCTTTGTGGCCATGACACGTGCCGAAAAGAAATTATATCTTTCGGAGGCCTCCGGTCGGGATTTTGACGGTTCGCCGCGGTATCCGTCGCGGTTTCTCCTCGATATCGATGAAGCGCTGCTTGATTTCACCGCACCGCCGCGTGAAGGGCTGATTGCCGATGCACGGGCATACATTGCCGGAAGGCAAAAGCGGTTAGCCGATGATGAGCCGGTCGCGTATCAGAGAGGAATGCGCGTCAAGCACGCGATTTTCGGGTTAGGCGTTCTGTTGGAAACAGATGCGAAAAGCGGTTTCAACGTCGTTTTATTTGACGATATGCCGACCGCGCGTCGGATCTCGTATCGTGTCAACTTGGAGATTTTAGGGCTTTTGCCGACCGAGGAAATCGAAAAATTGACCATTGAGAATTAAGGTAACAGGAATTTGCAGGGCATGATCCGAAAAAATCGAAAAATGTGCAAAAAGGTCTTGACATTGTCCTTGGGGCATGGTTTATAGTATTGTAAGAGGGCTTCGAACCGGGAAACAATGGAGAATTGACAATTGAAAATGGAAAGTTGAAAATTTGGGAACGTTTTTTAGGCGAAGCTTTGTGCGCTGATAGTGGCTGCGGCGGCAGTTTGCCTTCCCTGTGCAAGGGAAGGTGGCGCACGAAGTGCGTCGGAAGGGTTGTTTTCACTACGGACTTTCCGCTGCTGCCAAGTTTGAAGCCTATTTCACAAGCAAAGGAGAACCGGCAAATGCAGATAAAAGAGGTATGCCGTTTAACCGGGCTTTCCGCAAAGGCCATCCGCTTATACGAATCCAAAGGGCTTATCACGGCCGGACGTGCCGCCAACGCCTACCGCGACTACACCGACGGGCAGCTTGAACGGCTTTCGGCCATCCGGCGGTTTCGCATGGCCGGCATTTCGCTTGCTGATATCCGTCTTTGGGCAGACGGTTTATTGGATGCCGAAACGCTGTTCCAAAAGCGGTTGCAGGAACTTTCCGAGGAAAGCGGCAAAAACAAAGAGCAGGAAAAGCTGTGCTTTGCATACTTAAAGCAGCCGGCATTTCCGGATTGTACGGCTGAGGAAGCACTGTTTGACGATCCGGAGCTTTTGCGTCCGGCCGATGCGGCAAACAGGCACCGGCTGTCGCTCGGCATTGACATCGGCACGACCACCATCAGTGCCGCCGTTGCCGACATGGATGCACGCTGTCAGGTCGCCTGCTACACCCTGCCGAACAAAAGCACCGTCAAGACGAACGAATCGTACCGGCATGAACAGGATGCCGCCTGGATTGCCGATAAGCTTTCGCAATTTTTGGAATCGGTCATCGGCGCGTTTCCCGGCATCTGCTCGATCGGTGTGACCGGACAAATGCACGGGATCGTCTACACCGCCGCTGACGGAAACGCCGTTTCGCCGCTTTATACTTGGCAAGACACGCGTGCGGCGCAAATCGAAGCGGACAATGTATCCTATACGCAGCGCATTTTGGACAAAACCGGCTATACCGTCATGCCCGGCTATGGCTTTGCCACGCATTATTATAATGATAGAAACGGTCTTATTCCCGAAACCGCCGTCAGCCTTTGCACCATCGGCGACTATGCCGTCATGCGCATGACCGGAAGCACGCGGCCGCTCCTTCACGCGTCGAATGCCGCAAGTCTCGGCTTTTTCGAGGACAAAACCGGTACATTTGACCGCGTGGCACTCGAAAAAATCGGCCTATCGGCTGATTTTCTGCCCGACGTGGCGGTCGGTGAACCGGTTGCCGGGTTTTATCACGGCATCCCGGTCACGGTCGCGCTCGGCGACAATCAAGCGGCCTTTTTCGGGTCGGTGCGCGACGAGCAAAACGATTTGTCGGTCAATTACGGCACAGGCAGTCAGATTTCGCTCTGCGTGAACGCCGCATTTCCGATGCCGCGTCTGCCGCTCGAGCGGCGGCCGTATATCGAAGGGCGCGCCTTGTTAAACGGCTCGGCGTTATGCGGCGGACGCGCGTATGCGCTTTTGGAAAAATTCATCCGCGCCGTGCGTGAGGCCGATACCGAGCAATACGATTTCCTGAACACACTTGCCGAAAAGGGCTTATCAGCAGAAAATCCCTTAGAGGTTCGCACCACGTTCTGCGGGTCGCGCAAGGATCCGTCCTTACGCGGCAGCATCGAAAACATCGGTGAAGACAATTTCACGCCGGAGGCTCTTGCGTGCGGCGTTTTGCAGGGCATGGTCGATGAGCTGTATGCGCTGTACCGGCAAAGCGGAGTGGAATTACATGGACGGCTTATCGCTTCCGGCAATGCCGTTCAAAAGAACCCGACGCTTTGCAGACTGCTTTCCGCGCACTTCGGGATGCCGCTTTTGCTGCCGGCGTTGCGCGAAGAAGCTGCGTTCGGAGCGGCACTTGCGGCGGCACACGCTGCGCTTGCCATCCCGTTAAGCGAAGTCAAAAGCTGCATTCCGTACCATCCGGATATGCCGGATGAGCATAAGAAAGGATGAAAAAGCATGAAACCGACAGTTACAAAAATCTCTTTTGATAAGTATGACCTTTGCTTCTCTGTCTCCCCTACGCATCCCCTAACCGCCCAAACGCCGGACGGACAACCGGCTTTGGAAGCAGCTTTGGATGAAAACGGTCTTGCCGTAAAATTCTACACCTCTTTCCGTACCTGGCCGCTTGTGCTCACCGCTCCGCACGCGACCGGCGAAAGCATTGTGCTTCGCGTGCGTCCGTACCGCGTGGAGCTTTGGGCGGACGGTGTGCTTTGTGACGAAGAGTGGCCGGTCGGTACCTTTGGCGTGGCCGATGCCGTGTGGAATACGCCGGTCGAGGTGAAGCCTTATACCGAGGATCCGACGCCGCTTCCGACCGTTCTCGGAACGTTTCGGAACGCCGAGGGCTGGCGGCCGGAACAAGCCGTTTTTGTCGGCGACTGTATGCCGTATGCCGACGACAAACGGTTTCATGTCATCTATCTGAAGGACCGCCATCACCATCACAGCAAATACGGCTCGGGTGCGCACCAATGGTCACACATCTCCACCACCGATTTCGATACCTGGCAGATCCATCCGGATGTTGTGGAAATCGATGAGCAATGGGAGGGTTCCATCTGCACCGGCTCGCATATCGAATATAAGGGCAAGCACTATCTGTATTACACCATCCGCGCCTGCGACGGCTCACCGGCTCCCATCTGCCGCAGTGTTTCGGAGGACGGCTATCATTATGAAAAGGACCGCGCGTTCCGTATGGTGTTAAGCGACGCGTACTGCAAGGTGTCGGCACGCGACCCGAAGGTCGTTTTGGCCGAGGACGGTGTCCTGCATATGTTTGTGACGACAACGCTGCTTTCCGAAAAGAAAGGCTGTCTTGCGCACTTGACCTCGTCCGACGGCGACACGTGGCACGAAGAGCCAACGCCGATCTACACGGCAGCGGACGGCGACCAACCCGAATGCCCGGATTATTTCAAGTACCATGATACCTACTATCTTGTGTTCAGCCATGGCGGCTATGGACAGTATCTGTATTCCAAAAAGCCGTTTACCGAGTGGCAAAAGCCGGAAAATCCGCACATCCCCTGCGAAAGTGTGCCAAAAATGGCCTTATGGAACGGAAAAATCGTTTTTGTCGGCTTTGACCGCATCGGCGGCTATGCCGGAAACATGACGTTTCTGACGCTCGAACCCGGCACAGACGAGCTGTTCCCCAAAAAGTAACGCCACCAAAATCAACCGGGAGGTGCCTCATGCCGCATTCCTACAAAATGGGCGATTTCGATCTTACGGTCGAATCGATCGTCCTTGTTCACCGCTGTACCTTTGCGTACGGCATCAATACCAGCGATTACCGCGAAGGACGCGGCGTGGCAGGGCTTGTCTTATGCCTTTCGGGAAAAGGAAGATATGTATTTGAGGACGCCTGCGGCAAGAGCGAACAGCTGCTTGCGCCCGGTCAGATGCTGTTTTTACCGACCGACAGCCGGTATGTGGTGACAAGTGCCGGAAAAGAGCCGTTTTGCCACATCACGGCCAATTTCACGCTTTCCAAAACGCATGCCGAGCCGAATACCGCCTTTGACGCGATTTTACACAACCGGCTGCACTATATGTCGGATGCCAAAAACGCCGCCGCGGTTGAGGAGCTTCTCGAACGGCTGCTTGCGGTTTGGCAGAACAAAGCGTATGGATATGCGGTGCTTGCGCGGTCGATTTTGTATGAAGCGTTGTACTTCTATTTTGCCGACGCGGTTCGCTCCACCGGCTCCGGCGACGATTACCGCAAGATTCTCCCGGCAAAAAACTATTTAGATACCAAGTATACCGAAGACTGCTCCATTGCGGAGCTTGCTGCCATGTGCCGGCTCAGTCAAACGCATTTCCGGCGGCTGTTTGCACGCCTTTTCGGCTGCTCGCCGGGACACTACCGCTTGCAGAAGCGGCTGCAAAAGGCCAAGGATTTACTTCTTTCGGGCGAATACACCGTGGCTGAAACGGCGCGTGCCGCCGGTTTTGACGATGCCAACTATTTCGGCCGCGTGTTCCGGGCGCATTTCGGCTATCCCCCGTCCGAGGCCTTCAAAGAATTCCGATGATTCGGTCAAATCTGCTAAAAATACCGGTGGTGATGCCGGTATTTTTTTGTCGAAAACCCTCTTGACAAATCCTTTTTTTGGTGTATAATAATCCCGTAGAGTTAGTTAATGCAAACTAACTGCATATTTCAGCTATAAAAGGTTGGTGACATTCGTGGCCTATTTGGAGGTTTCCGGTTTGACCAAAAGCTTCGGCGAAGGAAGCGGCAAGGTGGAGGTTTTGCGCGGCGTCGCCATGACGGTGGAAAAAGGCGAGATGTGCACCATTTTAGGCCCGTCCGGCAGCGGAAAATCGACGCTTTTGAATGTCATCGGCGGTCTTGACGGTGCTGACGGCGGGAAGATCCTCATTGACGGCAACAACCTTGTGGGGTTGGATGCCGAAGAGCTGTCGGCGTTCCGGCGCGATTATCTCGGTTTTGTCTTTCAGTTCTACAACCTTGTTCCCAACTTAACGGTGCTTGAAAACATCGAGGTCGGCGAATATCTCTCGGACGACCCTCTCGACATGGAGGAAATCTTAAACGTTCTCGGCTTAGAGGAGTTAAAAAACCGCTTTCCGCATGAGCTTTCGGGCGGCCAACAGCAGCGCTGTTCGATCGGGCGCGCGCTCATCAAAAACCCCAAGCTTCTTCTCTGCGACGAGCCGACCGGTGCGCTCGACTACAAGACCTCCAAAGACATTTTGGCGCTCATCGAACGCATCAACGCCGCCTACAACACCACCATTTTAATGGTCACGCACAACGAAACCATCAGTGCCATGACGCACAAGACCGTGTATCTTAAGGACGGCGTGGTGAGCCGCATTGCCGTCACCGAAAAGCGCACACCTGCACGCGAACTGGAATGGTGACGCGTCATGATTCTTAACAGACGCTTATTTCGGGATTTTCTGGACAATCTGGTGCGCAACCTTGCCATGATCCTCATTGTGGCTCTTTCCATTGCTTTAGTAACGGCACTGTGTTCCAACACCGAATGCTTAAACTATGTCATTCACGACGAATGGGAGAAATGCAACGTTGAGGACGGCAGTTTTGAAACGTATGTGCCGTTATCCAAACGGAATATGTTAGATCTGGCGGACTTAGACGTAACCATTGAAAAAATGTTTTACACCGATGTGCCGGTAAACGACGTGTCGGTATTACGTTTTTTCGTCAACCGCAAAAAAATCGATCTTGCCTTTGTGGAGCAGGGCCGCACGCCGCAAAGCGACAACGAGCTGTTCATGGAAAAGCTGTACGCGAAAAACCACGGCCTTTCGGTGGGCGACACGTTTTATGTCGGCTCGTATCCGTTTGTCATCTGCGGCATCGGCTGTATTCCCGATTACGGCTATGTCAAGCAGAACACATCGGACGTGGCGCAGAACGACGAGTTTTCGGTGGCTTTGGTGACCTCCGGCGCGTTTAATGCCGTCAAAGGCACCAACAAGGTCGTTTACAACTATGCGTATAAGCTCGGCGAAAACTGCACCGCCAAGGACTTAAAGAAAAAATTAGTAAAATTAGATTTCGACCCGAATTCCGTCAAGGACACCTATATCCGCGGCTTGATTGCCGAAGCGGACACGTTAAACCAGGAGTTCAACGCTTTTACCGATGCCGTCCGTTACGGCTCGGAG
>OIWM01000556.1_pt1 | contig 44287 bp, 38 predicted proteins | sample 1587451 | NCBI WGS metagenome assembly OIWM01 (sample SAMEA3888907, study PRJEB22519) | human gut metagenome | biome: human gut; feature: human-associated habitat; material: faeces | place: Denmark | collected 2011 | reverse complement strand
GAGGTGCCAGGAAATGGCTTCGCCCTCACGGTCCGGGTCGGTCGCAAGGTAGACGGTCTCGGCGGCCTTGGCTTCCTTTTTCATCTCTTTGATGAGAGGGCCTTTGCCGCGGATATTGATGTATTTCGGCGCGAAATCGTGTTCGATATCGATGCCGAGCGTGCTTTTGGGCAGGTCGCGGACATGACCGACCGATGCGATGACTTTGAAGTTCTTTCCCAAATAGCTTTTGACAGCCTTGATTTTATTGGGAGATTCGAGGATTACGAGTTTATTTGCCACAATAGCCTCCTGTATTCGATCCGAAAAAACGAGCGGCTTTTCGGAAAATATGCGATATATGCAATGTGTATTTTGTTTTGCTTATGACAGCTTTTCATAGCGGCCGCCGGGCAGGCTTCGGATGTAACCGAACAGCTCAAGCAGGGTTAAGGACGAAAGAACATCGTCGGTTTTGATGCCTTTGGCGGCGATTTCGTCCACCGTGAGAATGGGATATCTCTCAAAAAAGGAAAGAATGTGCTGTTCTTCGGCGGACAGCGTGGTGATGTCTAAACCGGGCGCGAAGCTTGCTTTTTCCGGTGCCGGTGTTTGGAATGCGGCGGTCGGAGCTTCTGCGGCCGGAGCTTCGGCGGCCGGAGCTTCTGCAGGCGGACGGCTGTCCGAAAAGACCGGCTTTGCGTGTTCGGCCGGTTCGGGATAGGCATAGCGGCGTTTGGGCTTTTTTGAAACGTGCTGCGGCTTGGGCAGCTGCCGCTTGCCGGGATCACTTACCGGGTTGTTTGCCGGGTCATTTTGCGGTTTGGCGACGGGCTTTCGGGCTTTTAAGACCGCAAAGGCTTGCTCCACGGCGGCCTGTTCGGCTTCCGGCGGCACAAGCGATGTGCCTGTTGTGATTATCCTGTGCGGAAACTTCAAAGAATATTCCGCCAAAATATCCGAAGCACCGGTCACAAGAGTCGCTCCGCCTTTGAGAAGTCCGAGAGGCCCTGTATACAGGTCGTCGCCGACTTCGCCCGGAACGGCAAAAATACGCCGTCCTTGGCTTAGGGCGTGGGAAGCGGTGATGAGTGCGCCGCTTCCGGCGTTTGCCTCAAAAATGACGGCGGCGATCGAAAGTGCGCTGATAACACGGTTGCGTACCGGAAAATTCCGGCCGTCGGGACGGGTGAACGGTGCAAACTCCGAAAGAATGAGCCCTTGTCGGGAAAGCCGGCAAAACAGCTCCTTGTTCTGCGACGGATACACGCGGTCGATGCCGCAGCCAAGCAGCCCCACCGCATAGCCGCCGGCATCAAGTGCGCCTTTCATGCACGCCGTGTCCGAGCCGAGCGCAAGTCCGTTGACGATAACGCCGCCGCGCGAAGCCGTTTCGTAGGCAATGCGATAGGCGGTGCGGAAGCCGTGTTCCGAACACGAGCGCGTGCCGACCATGGCAAAGCACGGATAGTCGTCGAGCAATTCCACCTTGCCGCGGTAGTATAGTACCGGCGGCGGATCGTTTATGGCTTTTAAGCGGCCGGGATAGTAGGGATGGTCATAGGTGAGAATGCCGATGTGTTCTTTCTCGCAGAATGCGTAATACCGTTTGGCGTCGGTCAAATCCTTGTCGCACAGACGGGCGATGTCGCCTTTGGTGATATCAAGCGCTTTGTAGTCCTCGCTTCCGGCATGAAAAATGCTGTCGATGTCGGGAAAACTTTCGAGAAGCAGCTTGGCGGAGGGAGAGCCGGGATACAGCTTGGAGTTTAACCAAAGGTAGTACAAAAGCGCATTGTCCACGTGTTTTTCCGCCTTTCGTATGAATTCGCAGGAATTTGAAAGAATTGAAGCAGGAAGAGCGTCTGCGGCTAACCGGCGTTCTGCCGGCGCACCTCCCACAGCAAGATCGATGCCGCGACGGCGGCGTTCAAGCTCTCCGCGCCGGGAGCCATCGGAATGTATAAGCTGTGTGAGCAGGCCGCCTTGACATCCTCCGACGCGCCGTGTCCCTCGTTGCCGATGACAAAGCTGTCGGATGCGCAAAAATCCACCGAACCGAGCGCAAGGCTCTTGTCCGAAAGCTGCGTGCAGAACACGCGGCTGCCGTTTTTTTGCAAAGATTCGATTGTACCGGCAAGGTCGCTTTCGCGGCACAGCGTCAGCCGGAACAGACTGCCCATGGCGGCACGCACCGTTTTGGGCGCATAGGCATCGGCACAGTCGTCCGAAAGCACCAAGGTGTGAAAGCCGAGCGCAAACGCACTGCGGAAAATCGCGCCGAGATTGGCCGGATTCTGTACGCCGTCGAGCAGGATAAGACCGCCTGCGGCAAGTGCGGCGTCGGAAAGCTCCGGCTGATTCGGCTTTTTTAGGCAGGCATACAGCCCTTGCGGCGCGGACTCGGTCGAAAGCTTTTCATACACCTCGTCGGTCACGCGGTAAAGCGAAGCACCGGCGGCTTTTTGCAGCAAATCCGCATATTGCTTTTCGGCTTTCTCGGTGAAAAAGACTGCTTGCACCGAAAGACCGGCGTCAAGGGCTTCTTCAAGCAATTTCTTGCCCTCGGCAGCAAAAAGGCCGATCTTGTCACGCGCCTTTTTGTCGGTCGACAGAGAGGCTGCTTCGAGCACCGTCGGGTTTTTGCGTGAAGTTAAAGTAAGGATATTTTCCATGTCATTCGACCTTTTTGGCGAACTTCATGATGATTTCGTCCGTTCCCAAAAGCACCAGCGCATCGTCCTTGGACAGCGGATTGTTCGGGTTGATGGAAATGTCCACCGAATGACTGCTCGGATGGGAGATGGCAATGACGTTGATGCCGTAGGTGTTGCGCACATCAAGAGTGCGAAGCGTTTTGCCGACCCATTTTTCGGGAACGGCGATTTCAATGATGGAATAATCATTGGAAAATTCGAGATATTCGCGGATTTTCGATTTGTTGATGCGGTAGGCGAGCTTGGTGGCCATGTCGTATTCGGGATAGATAATATCCACAAAGCCGAGCTTTTCGAGAATTTTCTTGTGGTCGTCGCTCATGGCGCGCACGGTGACGGCGGAAATGCCGACTTCCTTGACGGCAAGCACCGAAAGAAGACTGCGCTCCATGCTGTCGGAAATGCAGATGACCGCCGCGTCAAAGCTTTTTAAGCCGGCGGCACGCAAAGCCGCTTCGTTTGTGGTGTTGGCGCAGACGGCGTTGGTCACCTGATCCGCAACGGTTTGAATGGCCTTTTCGCTGTCATCGATGCAAAGCACCTGATGTCCGAGCTGGGAAAGCGTAACGGCGAGCGTGTAGCCGAAACGGTCAAGACCGATTACAGCAATACTTTTCATGATAAAATCCTTTCAGAATCGATGAGCCTTTCAACTTCTAAAAAAGCGAAACCGGACAGCCTTTTTCAGCTATCATGGCTGTTCTTTTATAGTTAAAAAACTCATTTTCAATTTTCAACTTTCAATTTTCAATTATCCAAGCAGTACGTTGGTTTCGGGATAGGTGATGAGGTTTTCGCTTCGCGCCTGGTTGAACATGATCGCATAGGTGACCGTGATAATACCGACACGGCCGAAAAACATGAGCAAAACGATGATGCCCTTGGAAATCACGCTCAGATCCGGCGTAATGCCGAGCGTCTGGCCGACCGTGGCAAAGGCGGAAATCACCTCATACAAAACGTCGGCAAAGTATAGCTCCGGTTCAATGAGACAGATAACGAGCGTGCTGGTCGAAACCACGGCAATGGCGACCGACAGAATGCCCATGGCACGCAACACGTTGTTTAAGGAAATGCGCCGTCCGGCAAAAACAAAATTGTTGTGGCCGCGGATGATGGCTGCCATGGCAATGAGAATGACCGCAAAGGTGCCAACCTTGATGCCGCCGGCTGTGGAGCCGCTGGCACCGCCGATGAACATGAGCACCATGGAGACGGCTTTGGAGGTGGAGCTCAGCTCAGACAGCGGAATGCTGTAAAAACCGGCTGTGCGCGTGACCGCCGACTGGAAGAAGGAGGTCAAAAACAGCTTCGGACGGGAATAGGCATCAAACGCCGGGTTTTCGTTTTCAAAGGCGAATAACAGCACCGTTCCGAGGACGAGAAGACTGCCGGTTGCCCATAATACAAGCTTGGAATACGGCGAAAGGCGGCCCTTGCCGCGAAGGCACATCCAAAGATCACGCCATACGAAAAAGCCGAGACCGCCGACAATGACGAGAAGGCTGATGACAATCGACAGGTATGGGTCGGCGGCATAATCGGAAAGGCTGTTGCCGCGGCCGAGGATATCGAATCCGGCGTTGCAGAACGCGCTCACCGCATGGAAAACGCTTTTGACAAGGCCGCCCGAAACGCCGTATTCGGGAACAAAGCGGAAAGCGAGTAACAGTGTGCCGATGCCTTCCGCCGCAAAGGTGACGTAAAAAATGAATTTGGCGAACTTGACGATGCCGGACAGATCCGACAGATTTAAGCTTTGGGCAAACACCATGCGTTCGCGCGGTGTGATGCGGCGGCGTGCCAACAAGGAAAATAGTAAGGCGATCGACATAAAGCCGAGACCGCCGATTTGGATAAGCAGTAAAATCACGCTTTTGCCGAACACTGACCAATAGGTGCCGGTTTCCGCGACGGTAAGACCCGTGACGCAGGCGGCACTGGTGGAGGTGAAAAGCGCGTCGATAAACGGTGTGGACACACGTTCGACGGTGGCAATCGGCAGCATGAGAAGCACGGTTCCGACAAGAACGACCGCCAAAAAGCCGAGGACGATGATTTGGGTGGCGTTGAAGCGGAAGAGCGATTTTTTCATAGAAGTGTTTGTGATGGCAAAAACCTTCCTTGTTATGAATTGAAAGTTGAAAATTGAAAATTAGGGCTGCAAAAGGGAAATTGCAGGTTGAAAAGGTGAAATGATTCGGAAAAGGAATGCTGAAAAGCGCAAAACGGCAGGTGCCATATGCGAAGGTCAGGCAGACTTTTTCACAATAGCATTTTTTATTGTATACTGATTCGGCTCTCAATTCAACGATTATATATGAACGGGAACACGATTTCTTGAACTATTTGTAAATCAAATACGCTGTAATTGTTAATTTAGAGGCTGTTTTTCGAAAAAATACCGGAATCATGCGGTTTTTACGGCGTTCGGAGTCGGCAGGATGGCTGTATAAGTAGAAAAATGCTGTGTGTGCGGCGGTATCACCGGATAGTTAACACTTTTGTAACAATTGAAGGGCGGCGGTGTGGTATGATAATACTATATAAAACGGGAAAAGAGGAAGGGTATGTCCGTTATCTGGAAAAACAAATATGCGTCTCTTTCCGAGCCGCAGCCGCTGTTTACGGTACTCATTGCCGCCGCCGGAAGCGGCAGGCGCATGGGTGGTGTATACAAGCCGCTTGCGGCTTTATGCGGCAAGCCGATGCTCGTCTATGCGCTCGAAGCGTTCGAAAAGAGCGGCTTTGTCAAGCAAATGGTGGTCAGTGCGCCGGTGGAGCATCACGAAGAGATAAAGGCTTTGGCGAAGGCATACGGCATCGCAAAGCTTAGGCACATCGTTTCGGGCGGTGAGACGCGCGCCGAATCAGTCATTTGTGCCTTTCGGGCGGCGTTTCCGGACAAATCGGCGGTCACGCCCTTTTTGGCGGTGCATGATGCGGCGCGTCCGCTCATCACCGAAAAGCAGATAAACGATGTTTTCTTTGCCTGTGTGCGCTTTGGCGCGGCGGTGGCGGCCACCAAGGTGCGCGATGCGGTCAAATATACCGGAAACGACTGTGTGATCACCGAGGAGATCGACCGCAGCGGCCTATGGCAGATCCAGACGCCGCAGGCCTTTGACACCGACATTTTCCACACTGCGCTTGCGACCGTTCCGAAAGAACAGGCGGCTTTGGCGGTGGACGATGGAGCGCTTGTCATGCAGGCAGGCTTTCAGGTGATGTGTGTGGAGACCGGATTTGCCAACTTCAAGGTGACCTATCCGGAGGATCTTGCCATGGCGGAAGCGATTCTTGCGGCACGCGCAAAAGCAGAATGAGAGGGACAGATATGTTTGATTACCGGATCGGACACGGCTACGACGTGCATAAATTGGTGGACGGGCGCAAGCTCATTTTAGGCGGTGTGGAGATTCCGCACGAAACGGGGCTTTTGGGACATTCCGACGCGGATGTCGTTCTTCATGCGCTCATGGATGCATTACTCGGAGCGGCGGCTCTCGGCGATATCGGCAAGCATTTTCCGGATACCGACGACGCCTACAAGGGCATTTCCAGTTTAGAGCTGTTAGGGCGCGTGAAGGCACTTTTGGAAAAAGACGGCTATACGCTTGCCAACGCCGATATGACCATCCTTGCGCAGGCGCCAAAGCTTGCGCCGTATATGCCGGGGATGCGGTCGAACATTGCAAAGACGTTAAATGTGCCGGAGGGCTGTATCAACGTCAAGGCGACCACCGAGGAGCATCTCGGCTTCACCGGCCGAAAAGAGGGAATTGCCGCACACGCGGTGGTGCTTCTCAAAGGAAAGCCTGTTTCCGCTTCGTAAATTCGTAAAAGAGAGTTGCGGGACGCTTAATATTATTAAGGAAGAAAGCAGGGAGAATTTTTGGCACTTGTACGTCTGGATAAATGGATCGCGCAAACGCTCATTGTCAGCCGCAAGGACGCATCGGGCATGATTCGTGCCGGGCGCGTGACCGTCAACGGGCAGAAAAGCGTTCCCGATGCCAAGGTCGACCCGGAAACGGACACGGTCACGGCAGACGGAACGCCGATAGGCTATGCGAAGCATCTCTATTTCATGCTCAACAAGCCGGCCGGTCTTGTGTGCGCTAACGAGGATAAGCGCGACGGCACGGTGCTGTCGCTCTTCCCGAAGGAATACCGCGACAAAGGGCTTTCGACGGTCGGCAGGCTTGACAAGGACACGGTCGGTTTTTTACTTGTCACTAACGACGGTGCGCTTTCGCATAAACTGCTTTCGCCCAAGAGCCATGCCGAAAAGACGTATTTTGTCCGTGCCGACAAGCCGTTTGCGCCGGAGGACATCGAAACCATGCGGCGCGGCATTGTGATTGACGGCAAAAACACGGCGCCTGCCCGGTTGGAGCTATGCGAAAGCGATGCATTCTGCGCATATGTGACACTGACCGAGGGAAAATTCCATGAGGTCAAGCGGCTATGCTACGCCTGCGGCGAAAAAGAGGTTTTGTATCTGCGGCGTGACCGGTTTGCCGGTCTTGTGTTAGACGAAACGCTTGATGGCGGCGCGTGGCGTGCGCTGACGGAGGCGGAAATCGCGCTTTTGCAAGAAACCGCGACGGAAAAAGACAAAATAACTGAAAATTTATGAATATATAAATATTTATTCACAAATGAGTGGTATACTAAGTTAAATTCGTAATTTACCGATTCTTGAGGAAAAAACGATGAAAACGTCTCGCATTTTAGTCAACGAAATTTATGATTACTACTATTGCCAGCGCCGTATTTCGCAGCACGATTAAAGGATTCGTTCTGCGGACCGGCGCGTTCGTTGTTGTCCGCAGACGTTAACAGAAGCTGTTCGCCCTGCGGTTTTCGCAGGGCTTTTCTTTTGCTTTTTTGCTTAAAAAACGACATTTTATTTGAGGAGCTTAAACCATGATTATCACAGACATTTTGACCAAAAACGCGGAATTGTACGGAGATGAGGTCAGCCTCGTCGAGGTCAATCCGGAAATTCAAGAGCGCATTGACCGCGCTTGGAAGGAATACGACCTTGTCGAAGCCCTTCCCAAGCCGATCCACCGCAGAGAGCTTACCTGGCGTGAGTTTGAAGGCACGGCCAACAAGCTGGCGCACCACTTTCTTTCCGAAGGTGTGACCAAGGGCAAGAAGGTTGCAATTCTTATGATGAACTGCATCGGCTGGCTGCCCATCTATTTCGGCATTCTCAAAACGGGCGCGGTGGTCTGCCCGATGAACTTCCGCTACAGTGCGGACGAAATCAAATACTGCTTGGAGCTTGCCGAAGCGGATGTTCTCATCTTCGGTCCGGCATTTATCGGACGTATCAATGAGATTAAGGACAAGCTTTCCGGCATCAAGGAATTCATCTTTGCCGGCGGCAGAGAAGAATGCCCGGACTATGCGGAGTTTTACGAGGATATCATTGCCGATATGCCGACGGCCAACGTCCGCATTCAGATTGAGCCGGAGGACGATGCGGCCATCTACTTTTCGTCCGGCACGACCGGCTTCCCCAAGGCGGTTTTACATACGCACGCGTCGCTGCTTGCCTCCTGCTACACCGAAAACAACAACCACGGGCAGACCAAGGACGATGTGTTCCTCTGCATTCCGCCGCTGTATCACACCGGCGCGAAAATGCACTGGTTCGGCAGCTTCCTTGTCGGCGGCAAGGCGGTGTTATTGCGCGGCGTGAAGCCGGAATGGATCTTAAAGACCATTTCCGAGGAGCGCGTGACCATTTGTTGGCTGCTCGTGCCGTGGGCGCAAGATATTTTGGATGCCATCGACAGCGGCGCGGTCAACATGGCCGATTATGACCTTAGCTGTTGGCGGCTCATGCACATCGGTGCACAGCCTGTGCCGCCGAGCCTTATCAAGCGTTGGCTCGAGCATTTCCCGAACCACAAGTACGATACCAACTACGGCCTTACCGAATCGCTCGGTCCGGGCTGTATCCACCTCGGCCTTGAAAACGTGAACAAGGTCGGCGCCATCGGCATTCCCGGCAAGGGCTGGGAGGCCGAGATCTGGGACGAGAACCACAACCCGGTCGAGCGCGGCAAGGTCGGCGAGCTTGCCGTCAAGGGCGTTTCGGTCATGAAGTGCTACTACCGCGACCCGGAAGCCACCAAAAAGTGTTTATTCGGCGATTGGCTGTTAACCGGCGATATGGCGGAAATGGACAAAGACGGCTTTATCTATTTGGTTGACCGCAAAAAGGATGTCATCATCAGCGGCGGCGAAAACCTGTATCCGGTTGAAATCGAAAACTTCATCCGCGCCTACGACAAGGTCAAGGACGTGGCCGTCATCGGCACGCCGGACAAGCGTCTCGGCGAAATTGCCACGGCCATCATCGAAATCAAGGACGGCATGACCTGCACCAAAGAGGAAATCGAGGAATTCTGCAAGGGCATGGCGCGTTACAAGCGTCCGAAACAGATCATTTTCGACGACATTCCGCGCAACCCGACCGGCAAGATCGAAAAGCCCAAGCTTCGCAAGAAATACTGCGTCGAAGCTGTGGTGGCGATGCAGAACGAAATTAAGATGTAAGATGCGAATTTACGGTTTGTTCATACAAATCCGCAAATAGCTCTTGCAAAACGGGAAACAGTGTGTTATAATCTAACTGTTGCGTTATGGGTACATAGCGCCGAATGAAACGGGCATTCCTCTGCACGCTGCGTATGAATGTCTAAGAATTAAGGAGGAAAACCAAAATGAACAACATCATCGAGGCTTTTGCAAGCGAGCAGCTTAAAAACGAAATCCCTTCTTTCAACGTCGGTGACACCGTTCGTGTGCACAACCGCATCAAAGAAGGCAACAGAGAGAGAATCCAGATGTTTGAAGGCACCGTTATCGCCAAGCGTAACGGCGGCATCGGCGAGACCTTCACCGTAAGACGCATTTCCTACGGTGTCGGCGTGGAAAAAACCTTCCCGATCCATTCTCCGAATGTGGTCAAGGTGGACGTTATCCGCACCGGTAAGGTCAGACGCGCAAAGCTCTTCTATCTGCGTGACCGCGTCGGTAAGAGCGCGAAGGTCAAGGAACGCATCGAAGGCTAATCAAGACCGCAAGCGTAAAAACGATTCTCCGCCGCGCGTTTCTTGTGCGGCTATGCCCCCAAAAATCGGGGTTGATAAAAAGAGACCCTGTGTCGGGTCTCTTTTTGTCGTTTGAAAGCCGGAATGAATACGGCGGTTTGGAAAGGAATGTCTGCATATGGAAAAAATGAGTCCGAAGGAGCCGAAAATAACAAGCAAAAACGCGGCGGAAACGGAAGAAATCAAGCCGACCGGCAAAAACCGCGTGAGAGCGGAAATCTTTGATTGGGTGCAGACCTTTTGTCAGGCACTCTTTGCCGTTGTGTTTATCTTTACCTTTTTGTTCCGCTTTGTGACGGTGGATGGCCATTCCATGGATCGGACATTAGCCGATAAGGATCGGCTCATCATCAGCGACATCGGCTATACGCCCGAGCGCGGCGACATTGTTGTGATTCATGATCCCGATGCCACCGTGAACGGAGAGAGGGTCTTCCGCGGCCCGATCATCAAGCGCGTGATTGCAACAGCCGGTGAAACGGTCATTTTGGATTATGACAACTGGACGATCCAAATCATCGATGTCAACGGAAAGGTTTTTGTGTTGGAAGAAACGTATGTCAATTTCCCGGCCTACGATACCGGCGACAACATCGGTATCCCGCGGGAAACGAGCGACGGTACGTATATTTTTGATGTGTACAACGCGACCTCGGCTCAGCCGAACGGCATCCGGATGGGGTCCATGCGTGCATATGTCGAAGTGGAAAACCGCAAAAAATATCCGCTTCGGCAGCCGAACGAGGCTCTGTATACCAATGCGGTCGGTCACCTTGTTTCGCACACCGTCGCCGAAGGCCATGTGTTTGTCTGCGGCGATAATCGCGCCAATTCCCTTGACAGCCGCTTTGTCGGCGATATCGATACACGCAAAATCTTAGGAAAAGTGCTTTGGCGCGTGTTCCCGTTTACCTCGTTCGGCACGGTCGGACACGTAAAATATGCTGCGTGACTGCAGTCCAACAAAAACAATGAAAGCCGGTGCGGCGTGTTCCGCACCGCTTATTTGTGTCTGCCGGACACGCTCCGGCATTACCCAATACCCAAAGGAGACCAGCTATGAAAAACTATGATATCGTCATCATCGGCGGCGGCATCGGCGGCCTCATGACCGCTTACAGTGCCTATGAAAAAAATCCGGATACAAAAATCTGCATCATCGACCGCGGCAGCCCCATCGATAAGCGTACCTGCCCGATCATCGCCAAAAAAGCCGATAAATGCGTGTCCTGCAAGAGCTGCGGCATCATGCAGGGTCTTGGCGGCTGCGGTGCGTACTCCGACGGCAAATTCATCATTTCCACCGAGTACGGCGGCTGGCTGCCGAATTATTTGGGGCCGGAAACGACCATCGATTACATCGAAAAGCTTGACCGCATTCTGGTTTCCTACGGTGCGCATGAAAACATCTATATGCCGAGCGATGAGATCAAGCTCGAATGTCTCAAATACGACCTTCGCCTTCTCCAAGCGCGTGTAAAACACCTCGGCACCGACGGCAACTTCAAGACCATGTCGCGCTTAATTGCCGACCTTGCCACCAAGGTGGATATCTTCACCAATGAGGATGTCACCGATATCGATGAAGTCAAACGCGTTGTGCATTCGGATAAGGACGAGTATTCCTACAAAAAGCTTGTCATCGCGGTCGGACGTGTCGGTTCGGGCTGGTTCGGCGAGCTGTGCCACAAAAAAGGCATTCCGGTCGCCAATAACCAAGTGGATATCGGCGTGCGCGTCGAGCTTCCGCGCCTTGTGTGGCGGCATATCTCCAAAGTGATTTATGAGCCGAAAATTCTGTACCGCACCAAAAAGTACGGCGATATCTGCCGTATGTTCTGCTTCAACGACGGCGGTGAGGTGGTTATGGAAAATTCCGACGGCATTATGACGGTCAACGGCCATGCCAACAACGATGAAGCCAAAAAGACGCAGAATACCAACTTTGCGCTGCTTTCCACCGTCAACTTCACCCAGCCTTTTGAAGAACCGATTGCCTATGCCAAGCACGTTGCGCACTTAAGCAACATGGTCAGCGGCGGCGGTGTTCTCGTTCAACGTTTCGGCGATCTGCTCGAGGGCAAACGCACCAACGATCACCGCATCGGTCAATCCACCGTGCGTCCGACCTTGAAGGCCGTGCCGGGTGATCTGTCGCTTTGCATTCCCAAACGCCAGCTCGACAACATCATCGAAACCATGTATGCCATCAACAACATCGCACCCGGCACCTCCAATTACGATACGCTCCTCTACGGCGTTGAAGCCAAATATTATTCCGTGCGCCCGAAATTCGTCGGCGAACATTTCGAAATCGGCGACGGCATTTATGCCATCGGTGACGGAAGCGGTGTGACGCGCGGCCTTTCGCAGGCAGGCGCGATGGGGCTTTACGTCGGCGAACATCTCGATTGTTAGAGCTTTCGCAAGTTTTTGCGGATTTCACAGAAAAAGCCTTGACAAACAAGGCTTTTTTGTGACATAATAGAATCAATTGAAAATTGAGAATTGAAAATTGAAAATTAGGGGAGACGGGAGTCTCGAAGGGTGAAATAAGGCCTTTGCGGAGTGTTGCGCCGTTGCAAAACATTCCGCAAATGATTCAAGTTCTTTTGCCAAGCTTTTCTCCGAAAGAAAAGCGTAAAAACCCTTGCACCACCGCAAAAACTTCCACAAATAATTCAAGTTCTTTTGCTAAGCTTTTCTCGAAAGAAAAGCGTAAAAATCCTTGCACCACCGAAAAAGCTTCCGCAAATGATTCAAGTTCTTTTGCTAAGCTTTTCTCGAAAGAAAAGCGCAAAACCCTTGCGCCACCGCAAAAACTTCCGCAAATATTCAAGTTCTTTTGCTAAGCTTTTCTCGAAAGAAAAGCGCAAAAAATCTTACACCACCGAAAAAAGCTTCCACAAATAATTCAAGTTCTTTTGCCAAGCTTTTCTCGAAAGAAAAGCGTAAAAAAAATAAAAATTCCGGAGCGAATTATGCAGACAGATTTGTTTGAACAGATCAAAAACGCCTTTGACGGAATGTCAAAGAGCCATAAGCGGATTGCCGCCTATATTTTGGAGCACAGCGAAAAAGCGGCCTATATGACGGCCACCAAGCTGGGCGCAGAGGTGGGCATTTCCGAATCGACCGTCGTGCGCTTTGCCATCGAGCTTGGCTTTGCCGGTTATTCGGAGTTCCAGAGCGAATTGCAGAAGAGCCTTCGCTCGAAGCTGACCGCCGTCCAGCGCATCGATGTCGCCGATAACCTCATCGGGGAACGCAACATCGCTTCCTCCGTGGTCAGCGCCGACATCGGCAACCTCAAAGCGTCGCTTGCAAATATGGACGAAACGTCCTTCGAAAGCGCGGTCGAGACCATCTGCCGGGCAAAAAACATCTATATCATCGGCAAACGCTCCTCCAATATGCTCGCCGATTTCATCAATCACTATTTCCGCTATATTTTCGATAACGTCCACCTTGTCAGCACCAATACCACCATCGATATGTTCGAGGAAATCTTCCGCATCGGTGCCGACGATGTGCTGATTGCCATCTCCTATCCGCGCTATTCCAAACGCACCAAAACCGCCGCCGAGTTCGCCAAACGCCGCGGTGCAACCGTTATCGCCCTCACCGACAGCGATATCGCTCCCATCACCACGTTTGCGGATATCAAGCTGTTTGCAAAAAGCGATATGGCCTCCTTTGTCGATTCGCTTGTCGCACCGCTCAGCATCATCAATGCGCTCATCGTTGCCATCGGCCGCAAAAAACGCCTGACCATCGAAAAAACCTTCAACGAGCTTGAAAAAATCTGGGATGAGTACGACGTGTACGAAGCTCCCATCAGTAAATAATCCCATGAATCCCATGAATTCCATGAACGAAACCCAAATGAACACACCGTGCGTTGCTGTGGTCGGCGGAGGAGCCGCCGGGCTTGTGTGCGCCTGCCTTGCCGCACAAAACGGCGCACAGGTCACCTTGTTCGAAAAGAACCGCTCCGAACGCGTCCTCGACAGCGAACGGTATTTTGACAACGCCTATCTCGGCAAAAAACTGCTCATCACCGGCAAAGGCCGCTGCAATGTCACCAACGCCTGCACCATGAATGAGTTCACCGCAAGCGTGATAAGCAACCCGAAATTCCTGTATGCCGCCTTTCGCGCCTTTCCGCCCGAAAAGGTCATGGCCTATTTTGAAGCCTTGGGCGTGCCGCTTAAGACCGAACGCGGCGGCCGCGTTTTTCCGGCTTCCGATAAGGCTCTCGATGTGCTGCGCGCGCTCAAAAGCGAACTCAAACGCACCGGTGTGCACGTGATCAACCGGAAAATCGATGCAATCGAAAAAAACGGCGAAGCCTTTCGCTTAACCGATGAACGCGGCGAAACGTATGCCTTCGACCGCACGGTCATCTGCACCGGCGGCCGCTCCTATCCGCAGACCGGCTCGACCGGCGACGGATTTGTCTTTGCCGAAAGCCTCGGCCACACCGTTATGCCGTGCGTGCCGTCGCTCGTGCCGCTCGAATGCGAGGAACAGGCACTCTGCTCGGGTCTTTCCGGGCTGTCGCTCAAAAATGTCACCCTTTCCGTGGTCGATACCGAACGGAAAAAACCGGTCTATTCCAAGCTCGGCGAAATGCTGTTTACGCATTTCGGCATTTCCGGACCGCTCGTGCTGTCCGCTTCGGCGCATATGCGGCCGTTTGAAGCGCATAAGTACCGCGCCGATATCGATTTGAAACCGGCTCTCGAGCTTTCACAGATCGACGCAAAGCTCGTTTCGCTCTTTGAAACCGAACACGCAAAAAATCTTTCCAATATCCTTTGTACCATGCTTCCCAAAAGCATGACCGAGCCGTTTTGCAGGCTTTGCGGCCTTTCGCCGGACGCAAAACCCGGTTCGCTCACCAAAAGCGACCGCCGGCGGCTTGCAGAGACCTTCAAACGCTTTTCGCTCCATATCACGGCCATGCGCCCGATTGCGGAAGCCATCGTTACAGGCGGCGGCGTGAGCGTCAAGCAGATTAACCCGTCCACCATGGAATCCAAGCTTGTGCCGGGCTTGTATTTTGCCGGTGAAGTGATGGATGTGGACGCCTATACCGGCGGCTTCAATCTGCAAATTGCCTTTTCGACGGCCTATCTTGCCGCCGTGAATGCCGCAAAACCCATCCTTTTGGAGGAAAAACCATGATTTCGATTGCCCTTGACGGACCGTCCGGCTCCGGAAAATCCACACTTGCCAAAGCACTTTCCAAAAAACTCGGCTATCTGTATATCGATACCGGTGCCATGTACCGCACGGTCGGTCTGTTTGCCAAACGAAACAGCATTGATCCGCACGACGCAGCGACGCTGGAAGCGCATTTTCCCGAAATCGATATCACGCTCAAATGGCTGGACGGTGCTCAACACGTTTTCTTGAACGGCGAAGACGTTTCGGAGGCCATCCGCACGCCGGAAATGTCCCTGTATGCGTCTGCCGTCAGTGCCTTGCCGCCCGTTCGTGCGTTTCTTCTCGACCGCCAGCGTGCGTTTGCCGAAAAAGAAAACGTCATCATGGATGGCCGGGATATCGGCACGGTGGTTCTGCCGCACGCGTCGGTCAAGATCTTTTTGAGTGCCGATGACCGCAAACGCGCCGAACGCCGTTATAAGGAGCTTGTCGCCAAAGGGCAGAGCGTCACGCTCGACGAGGTGCTTTGCGATATGCGCAAGCGCGACAAAAACGATTCCACCCGTGCCGCCGCGCCCTGTGTGCCGGCGAAAGACGCCGTTTTATTCGATAACAGCGACCTCGACGCCGAACAAACCGTCGAAAAAGCATTGGAGATCATTTATGGAAAACTTGGAAAAACCGAATGAAACCGGAAACACGCCGAAAACCGGCGTTTCCGCATCCGGCTTGCCGCATCCGGCCGTCAAGCCCTATAAACCAAACCCCATGCGCTTGTACCGCTTTGCCGTCGGCTTTTTGTCCGGCATTTTGCGCTTTCTGTTTCTCGCCGATATCACCGGCGCGGAGCATATGCCCAAAAGCGGTGCGTGCTTTGTCTGCGCCAACCATATTTCCAACTGGGATCCGGTGCTTGTCGCTATCGCCGTCAAGCGGCCGGTGCATTTCATGGCCAAGGTGCAGTTATTCCGCATTCCGGTTTTGGGGAAGCTGTTACGCGCACTCGGCGCGTTCCCGGTTGACCGCGATGCGGCCGATATCGGTGCCATCAAAACGGCGCTCACGCATTTGAAGCATGACGAGCCGCTCGGCATTTTTCCGCAGGGAAAACGGATGCGCGGCGAAGTTCCGCAGACCAAAGACATCAAAAGCGGCGTCGGCATGATGGTTTACCGCACCGAGGCTCCGGTTGTTCCGATTGCCATCTATACCAAGGATTACAAGGTGCGCCTGTTCCGCCGGGTACACGTACACATCGGCAAGCCGATCGCCTTTGAAGAATATGCTGCCGGTGCCAAAAGTCCCGAGGAATACCAGCGTATCAGCGACTTTGTCTTTGACCGCATCCGTGCGCTTGACGAAAGCGCGTATCCCGTGAAAAAGGACAGTGAGAGCGGCAAATGAACTACACAATCGAGGTTGCAGAGTCCTGCGGCTTTTGCTTCGGCGTGCGCAGAGCCGTTGAAATGGTGTATGACCTGCGGCACAAGACCGCGAAGCGCATCTATGTCATCGGAGAACTCATTCACAACGGCATTTATATCGAACGCTTAAAAAAAGACGGCATTTTTTGCTTGGAAAGCGAAGCGGAAATCGATGCGCTTTTGCCGCAAAAAGCCGAAATTGTGCTTGTTATCCGCACACACGGTGTAACAAAGCAGCTTTCCGAACGCCTTGCGGCAGACGGCTTTGAGGTGGTGGACGCGACCTGCCCGTTTGTACGGCGCATTCACAAAATCGTGGAGGAAAACACGCGTGATGGTTCGCCGGTCGTGATTGTCGGCGATAAGAACCATCCCGAGGTCGCCGGCATCGAAAGCTATGCGCACGGAAAAGCGGTGGTTTGCTCGGATGAAGCGGAATGCGCGGCATTTATGAGGAAAGAATGTCATATCGGTGAAAAATCGCCGATATTGGTGTCGCAAACTACCGGAAATCATGAAAAATATGTAAATTGTCAGAAAGTTCTGAAAAAAGACTATACAAGTGCAAGAATTTTTGATACAATATGTAGTGTTACGGAAAATCGTCAGAATGAAGTGAAACAAATGGCGTCGCGCGCGAATGTCATGTGCGTGATCGGCGGAGCCAAAAGCTCCAATACGCGAAAGCTGTACGAAATTGCACGGCAGTTTTGCAAGAACGTCTATCTGTTTGAAAAAGCGGCGGACGTGCCGGAGGAGGATTTCCGATTACTTGCCGGTGACGCCGGAAACGGTCATCAAACGTTTACCGTAGGGATTACAGCAGGTGCTTCCACACCTGATGATATTATAGAGGAGGTAAAAGTCAGAATCGACGGAATATTAAAACATCTGTCGGACTGATGAAAAACAACGATGGACACATCCATGATCAACGACGGCATGAGCTTTGAAGAAATGCTCGATGCGTCATTCAAAACTCTCAGAACAGGAGAAAGAGTCAAGGGCACTGTAACGAGCGTTACACCGACTGAGGTTCATGTAGACCTCGGTATCAAATATACCGGTATGATTCCGTTGTCCGAGCTTACGGACGACCCGACCGCCAAGACCGAAGACCTTGTCAAGGTCGGCGACGAAATCGACGTTGTCGTTGTAAAGCCCAACGACGCTGAAGGCACGATCCTTCTTTCCAAAAAGCGCATCGATGCGGACAAGAACTGGGATGCTCTTGTTGAAGCTGAGCAGAACGGCACCGTTCTCACCGGTAAGGTCATCGAACTGACCAAGGGCGGCCTTGTTATGATCAGCCCCTTCGGCCGCGTCTTTATTCCGATTTCGCAGACCACGCTTCCGCGCCGCGAAGAGCCGTATGATGAAAAGGATCTCGCACCGTTTGCCGGTCAGACCCTCGAATTCAAGGTTATCGGCACGGATGCCCGCAAGAAGCGCGCAGTCGGTTCCGTCAGAGCCGTTGCTACCGAAAAGAAGAAGGCTGCCGAAGCCAAATTCTGGGAAACTGCCGAAGTCGGCCAGACCTTCACCGGCAAGGTGAAATCCATCACCAGCTACGGCGCATTCGTAGACCTCGGTCCGGTTGACGGCATGGTACATATTACCGAGCTGTCCTGGAAGCGCATCAAGAATCCGAGCGAAGTCGTCAAGGTCGGCGAAGAAATTGACGTTTATATCAAGGCTCTTGACCCGGAAAAGAAGCGCATTTCTCTCGGCCACAAGCTGGATGCCGAAAATCCGTGGACCATTCTCTCCGAAAAGTACAACGAAGGCGATGTTGTCGATGTGAAGATCGTCAGCCTCACGCCGTTCGGTGCTTTTGCCGAAGTGATTCCGGGTATCGACGGTCTTATCCACATTTCGCAGATTGCTGATCACAAGATCGCAAAGCCGGCTGACGAGCTTTCCGTCGGCGAAGTTGTCAAGGCGAAGATCACCGCCATCGACTACGATGCCAAGAAGGTCAGCCTTTCCATCCGCGCACTTCTCGAAGCCGAGAATGCACCGGAGGAAGAAGCCGCCGAAGAAGCCGCAGACGCTGAATAAGCGTTGTAAAGCAAACCGTTCAGCCGAAGAATGTCCGCATTCTTCGGCTTTTGGTATCTATGTTGACGAGAGGTAACCCATGCTTGTACCGGATTATTATTTCGATACGGTGTACGATATTCCGCTTGCCTTACTCAAAAAAGAGCAGGTGAAGTGTCTGTTATTGGATATCGATAACACGCTTGTGCCGTATGATGCGCCCGAGCCGACCGCTGAAAACCGAAAGTGGTTTGCGCTTCTTGCCGAAAACGGCATTCGTGTCGTTTTCGTGTCCAACAACAAGCCCGACCGCGTGACGCTCTATGCGGCATCTCTCGGCTTTCCGTATGTTTTCGAGGCAGGGAAGCCGTTAACCAAAAAGATACGGACGCTTTTGAAGGCACAGGGCATTGACACAAACGACTGCCTTGCGGTCGGCGATCAGATCTTTACCGATGTGCTTGCCGCATCAAATCTCGGTATCAAATGCATTCTCGTGCGCTCGATCAAGGACGTGCAGACCGCCTTTTTCAAGTTCAAACGCTTTTTTGAAAAGCCGTTTGTCCGCATCGGCAAACAGCGCATGAAGCATTTTTCCGTGCCGGAAGCGTCCGACAACGCACGATCATCCGACAACTGACAAAAAAGGAGAACGACAATGTCCGATTTTCCCAAATTCGGTCCCGGCGGCAACGCCGACAGCTTTTATAAGGACGGCAAAAAAAGCACGCTGCAGGCACCCGCATGGGTCAAAGCGTTTGGTCTTGATGCCTATGAATACGAGGCCGGCCGCGGCGTGAATGCGTCCGACGAAACCTTCGAAAAACTCGGCGAAGCGGCTAAAAGTGCCGGCATCGCCCTGTCGATCCACGCGCCGTATTTCATCTCGCTTTCCTCGGTGGAGGAGGCCAAACGCATCGGCAGCGCGCGCTACATTCTCGACAGTGCCAAGGCGTTGAAGCTCATGGGCGGCGAAACCATGGTCATCCACGCCGGGTCTTGCGCGAAGCTCGACCGGGCGCTTGCCACCGAATATGCCGCCGACGCGTTGAGACACGCGCTCGAAGAATTGCAGAAGGCCGGTTTGTACGGCTTTAAGCTCGGCATCGAAACCATGGGCAAGGTCGGGCAGCTCGGCACGCTCGATGAGGTGCTCACGCTCTGCAAGGTGGATGAAACCGTCGTTCCGGTGGTGGATTTCGGCCATATGAACGCACGTGAAAGAGGCGGCGTTTTCAACACGGCTGACGACTATAAGCGTGTGTTTGACCGCATTGCGGCCGAAAAAGCGCCCGAAGCCGCCGAACAGCTGCATTGCCATTTTTCGAAAATCGAGTATACGACAGGCGGCGAAAAGCGGCATCTGACCTTTGAAGACACGGTTTTCGGTCCGGAATTTGAGCCGCTTATGGAGGCGATCGTGTCGCTCGGCGTGAAGCCGACCATTATTTGCGAATCGGACGGCACACAAGCGGAGGATGCGCTTGCCATGAAACGCGCATATGAGCGGCTGCAGGCGTAAACGTGCGAAAAATAACGCCTAAGCCTGGAAAAATTCAAAAAAACTATTGCATTACGGCTTTCTTTGTGGTATAATACATTTGTAAATTTTTGCGTATTTAATTTATGGAGGATCTAACTCATGGTTACAGCAGGCGAATTCAGAAACGGCATTACGTTCGATATGGACGGCAGTGTTATGCAGATCATCGAATTTCAGCACGTAAAGCCCGGCAAAGGTGCGGCTTTCGTAAGAACGAAGCTGCGCAACGTCATTTCCGGTGCAGTGGTTGAAAAGACCTTTAACCCGACCGACAAATATCCGGTTGCTCTCGTTGAAAGAAAAGAAATGCAGTATCTCTACAACGACGGCGAGCTTTACTACTTCATGGATATGGATTCCTACGAACAGCTTCCGATCGACAAATCCAAGCTCGGCGACAACTTCCGTTTTGTCAAAGAGGAAATGATGTGCAAGATCATGTCCTACAAGGGCAATGTGTTCGGCGTTGAACCGCCGATGTTCGTGGAACTCAAAGTGACCGAGACCGAACCCGGCTTCAAGGGCGACACCGCTACCGGTGCTTCCAAGCCCGCAACTCTCGAAACCGGTGCTTCCATCAAGGTTCCGCTCTTTATCGATATCGGCGACGTGCTCAAGATCGACACCCGTACCGGCGAATATCTCGAAAGAGCCTAAACATCCGTTAAAATCGCAGAAATCTGCGGTGAAAGGAGCTTTATTATGGAAATCAAGGAAAAAGTATCCCATCTCAAAGGCCTTATGGAAGGCATGGAGTATGACACCCATTCCAAGGAAGGCAAGTTGATTGCCGCCATCGTCGATATTCTCGACGATATGGCAGACGAAATTGCCGGTCTTGACGAAGATGTGGAAACGTTATATGATTATGCCGATGAGCTGGATGAGGATCTCGGCGAAGTCGAACGCGAAATCTACGGTGATTTCGACGAAGACGATTATGACGATTACGAAGACGGCGACGAAGAGCTGTGCGACGGTTCTTGCTGCGGCGAGCTTCCCGAAGAGGAATAATCGTAAGAAATGATACAAAAAACCGCCGCAAGGTTTGCGGCGGTTTTTCTCCGTCAAACGGTTTTGTGCGGAGTCTGAAGCGTTTTGAGCTCCGACGGAGTTTTCCCGAACGCCCTTTTTATGACCGCGGAAAAGTAATTCTGTGAGTCGAAGCCGCATTTGTCCGCTGTTTCCGTGACAGTGTAATAGCCTGAGGTTAACAGCTCCTTTGCCAAAGCAAGCCGGAGAGAATGAATATATTTCAACGGCGTTGTTCGGTGCTTTTGCGCAAACAGCTTCCGGTAGTATGTATCGCTCATGCCGGCAATTTTGGCGAGAGTTTCGACTTTCAGGTCTTTGTCGGCAAAATGCATATGTATGTACTCGATTGTTTCGGCAAAGTTGTTTTCCGAAAAATCGTTTATCTCGGTTTGCTTGTATGAGAGAATGCAGGCAAGGAGCTTGCAGAGCTCTGCTTGGCAGAGATAGTGACTGCTCGGCTTTTTTGTGTGCCATTCATCATACATACGTTCAAAGCCGTGCAGGATCATTCGGCTGTCGGAAGCGGAGAACACTTCCATATCGTTAAAGGAGCCGTTTAACAAATCAAAGTGAACGACAAAAAGGTCTTCTTGTCCGGCATCGATCCGAAAGGAAAAATGTGCCGGAAGATAGAGAACATCGCCTGGCGAGACACGGCGTACACGGTTTCCTGCGGTAAAATCCGCATAGCCGTGCCGCCGCAAAGAAAGTGAGTGAAATGGTCTATCCGGGGACAGCGCGTGTGATTCATCTCGTTGAACGCGGAATACGCTGAGAATGCGGATCTCATTGTTCGGGTTATCGAAAAACATTTTTATCACCGTTAACAGGATATAACATTTTTGCTTCCGTGTCAAGCGTTGTTTCGAAATTTGTATGTTTTGAAAGAAAAATTCGATGGTAATTCATGCCTTAAAGAGGTATACTGTTTATGCAGCTATACAAACTATGCAGCTATACAAAAGGAGTGAATTGCAAATGTCGATTATCATGCTTTGCCCGAAAAAGTGCGGTACGGCCTATGAAACGGCGGCGGATGCTTTCAAAAAAATGTACCGCCTTACCACAGGAAACGAAATCAACGCTTCGGAAGAGGATGACGGAAAAAGCGATCTGGTTATCATTGGCTCGGACGCGGTGAATGATTTTCTGTTAAACGAAATGCTTGACCGGAATGTGCCGGATTTGGGAATACGATACGGTACGGACGACTACCGGTGCAAGACTTACCGAAAAGGCACGCGAAGGGTTCTGATATTGGCAGGCGGTCGGGCACGTTCTACTATCTATGCTGTGTACGGCTATTATGAAAAGTATATGGGATGCCGTTATTTCTGGGATGGCGACGTGATACCGAACAGCGGAGAAATCGTGCTTGAAGGCGTGGATGATTGCGAATCTCCCCGCTTTTCCTATCGAGGCATACGTTATTTTGCACACCGGGGCTTAAAACGGTTTCAGGCGGAGCATTGGTCGCTGCGGGACTGGCAAACGGAAATCGATTTTCTCATGAAGAAAAGGCTGAATTTATTCATGCTCCGCATTGGCATGGATGATGTTTGGCAGAAGACTTTTCCGGACGAGGTGCCCTATCCCGAAACGTATCGGGTGATTACGGATGAAAAAGGGTATGATGACCGTTCGGATTTTTGGAGTTTAAGGTATCGCGGCACGTTAAGAAAAAAAATCATGGAATATGCCGAACGCAACGATTTGATGTCGATGACGGATACCGGGACAATGACGCATTGGTATTCGCGAACACCAAAGGAGTTTCTCCTTTCAAGAAAACCTGTTTTTTTGGAGCAGGCGGACAGGCAGTACAATACATATGCCACCGGGCGCGTGTTTGATTTCCGTGTTCGTGAAAACATGGACGCTTATATGCAGCTTACCAAAACCATGGCGGAGGTATATGACGGCAACACGTTTCTTTTTCACACAATCGGACTTGGCGAAAGACGGATGTATGAAGAGGATCGCCGGAATTTCATGCTGAAAAAGCTGTGCTATCGCCGAATTGCCGAAACACTGCGCCGGGTCTATCCCCATTCGCTCTTAATGCTTGCTACGTGGGATTTTGTCGGTTGGTGGCGTCCCGAAGAGGTTCGCGAATTTATTGCGGAGTTGGATCCGGAGCGTACCATTCTGTTGGATTACACATCGGACGGAAGAGATGAGAAGCAGAGCTTTGTGAATTGGGGCATTGTCAATCGGTTTCCGTGGATATTCGGGCTGTTTCATGCCTATGAGGCGGAAAGCGAGTTGCGCGGAGATTATGACCGGACGGAGGAACGACTGAAAATTGCGGCGGAAGATCCGATGTGCAGGGGGATGGTTCTGTGGCCGGAGCTTTCGCACAGCGATCCGCTTGTTTTGGAATACCTTTGCACAAACGCATGGCATCCGTTAGAGCAGAGCGTTGAGCAAATGACAGCTTGTTACAGTTACGGCAGATACGGCGTGTTCGGCGAACGGATGAACCGGTGCTGGCAGAGCTTTTTACCGTTTTTGAAGCTGTCCGGATGGGGCGGTTATACCGCCGTCAACAAGCCGAACGAACGCTTTGCCACCGATAATTATTGGTTCACTCACAGTGATATTTTTACAAAGCCGGTGTATTTTGTGATAGGGAGCGACAGCCAACAAAAACCGGTTTTGGAATACTACGAAAAGGCAGTCAAAAAAGCCAAACAGCAGATTGAGTCATTATCCGAGGTTTTGAACTCACTTGCGGCAATCAATGCCGAAACAGAGGACAAATTCATTCGCCGCGATACCATCGACATTGCGCGCACCGTTTGCGGCCGCTTCTTGAATTACCTGTTGGCAAAAGCCTTTTTCCGCTTCGGAATGCCGGCAGAAACGGAAGAGATTCGAATCGTTTACCAGCGATTGACAGCACTGCTGTCCGAGCTTTTACGGCATACAAAGGATTTCTCCGTTTACGAAACGCTTTTACAATTACGGGAAACAGCACCCGTTAATCCGGATTTTGAGAGAACACTGAAAGAGAATATTCTTAACAACTATTGTCGACAATATGCTGTGGAGCTGATAGACAGCGTATTTCAAAAAGAAGGCGAGGCTGTCTTTGACTGGCTTCAAAAACCGTATGAGCAAGCAGAGCTTCGCCGGATTTCGGCGGATATTTGCCGCGAATTTATGCAAACGCCGCTTTCCGATATGCAAAAAAAGGCAGAAAGCAGTCTTCCGGAAGTGCTGCGTCGCATTGTGACCGAAATTGAGAAAGCGCAAAAGATTCTGTAGAGAAGCACATGTTTGTTTCTTTTTAGAAAAGTAAAAAACTCACCGAAAGGTGTTTCTTTGAAAGGATGAAGAAAATGGCAGAAGAATGCACGCATGACTGCGGCACTTGCTCGGCGGCCTGTTCGTCGCGCGAGAAGCCGGAGAGTATGCTTGAACCGTTAAACGAAAACAGCTCGGTGAAAAAAGTCATCGGTGTTGTCAGCGGCAAAGGCGGCGTGGGCAAATCCATGGTCACCTCCTTGCTTGCCGTGTTGATGGCGCGCAAAGGCTTCCATACGGCGATTTTGGACGCGGATATCACCGGCCCTTCCATTCCGAAGGCGTTCGGCCTGCATGGCAGACTTTCCGGCTACGACGGCTTGATGTTGCCGATGGTGTCCCACGGCGGCACCAAGATCGTGTCGGCCAATCTGCTTCTTGAAACCGAAGACACGCCGGTCATTTGGCGCGGCCCGGTCATTGCCGGTGCGGTCAAGCAGTTTTGGACGGACACTGTTTGGGAGGATGTGGACTTTATGTTCGTGGATATGCCTCCGGGAACGGGCGATGTGCCGCTTACCGTGTTCCAGTCGATTCCGCTCGACGGCATTGTCATCGTGACAAGTCCCCAAGAGCTTGTTTCACTTGTGGTCAGCAAGGCCGTCAATATGGCGAAAAAGATGAATATCCCGATTTTGGGACTTGTGGAAAACATGAGCTATGTCGTATGTCCCGACTGCGGCAAGCGCATTGAAATTTTCGGTCAGAGCAAGACCGCCGAAACGGCGAAGGAGCAGGGACTGGAGTTGCTTGCCCAAATGCCGTTCGATCCGAGACTTGCGTCGTTATGCGATGCCGGTGAGATCGAAAAGGCGTCGGTCACCGTGCTTGACGGTGTGACCGATAAGCTCGAAAAATTGCTGTAAAATCAAAATCAAAAAGCTGTGCGAATTTTTCACACAGCTTTTTTGTTTTGCGGATTTTGTTTACGAAGCGCGCAAAACGCGCCGTCAGATTTGTGTTCGGTTAACCGACGATTTCATCCGGATCATCAAAGGCGGTTCTTGCCGGAATGACCCAAATGGTCTGCGTTTTTTCGTCCCACTCAACGCGGCAATCTAACGCATTTGTGATATCGCGCAGCTTATAATAATTGTTGTTTTCAATATTAAAGCAGGTTGCTTTGATCGGCACACCGTCTAAGGTTAAAAACGCCGAGGAGGAATAAGCGGTTCTTGTGACGCCGTCGCCCGGTGTTAATTCGCCGCCGACCGATGTGTAATCGTAAAAGCTTAACATATCAATCGAATTGGTTGCGCCGTCGTACTTGATATCAAAGGTCTTAATGGTTCCGTCAAGGATTTCCGCAATATCTCTGAGCTTAAAGTAGTTGTTGTCGTCGATGTTATAGGCAACCGTGTTAAACCGGCGGCCTTCAAGGCAAACGGTCTGCGTTTTTGAAACGGATTGCTTGCTGAAGCCGTTTCCGGGATAATAGGTGAATACATCGTGCTTATCATCCTCGTGAACCAGATAGCGGATCTCGCCGTCATAGAAAATCGTGTAAATTTTCCCTGTTATGATCCAAGGGTCGTAATCGGCCGGATCAATGTCGGGAAGTGCTAACATATCCGCGTCGCGGTCAAACGAATACTCTTCGATACCGTAGACGTTTACCCATTCGCGGTCATGTATTTTGTTGATATCACCGTTGTTGGAGAGAACCCATTTGCTGTATTCCGTCATCATATTCTCGTCGACGTTGATATAGCCGTAACGGAACGCTTTCAGCTTTGCAAGCCCTTCGGCCGAATAGGTAAATTCGCCCCATTCGCCCCAAGGCGTATCAACCGACAGAACGCCGATCGGCGCGCCGAGCACGGCTGTGTCTGCCGCGGAGAGCGTTTTGGTGAATTCGTTAAGATTGCTTGTCGGAATAGAGCATTCCTTTGAGTTGAACCAAATTTTGGAATTGACGCCGTCATAGTTCATCGCGATAACATCGATGGCCGCGCCTTTTTTCACCGCGCCGACAACCGAAGAACCGTCGGAAATATCACAGTCGACGGCTGCGATGGCTTTGTACTGGGTGGTCGGTTTGGCGGTGTTTGCAAGCTGCATATTCACGTACTTTGTTTCAACATAATACAGACCTTTTTTATAGTAGATCTGATAATGTCCGTTCTCCGGCGCGGCATTGACGATCTGCAGGGATTGGTTGATTTTGATAACACCCGATTTTACATAATCCGTATTGTCGGGTGTGGTTTTCACCATTAAAAGACCGGTTGCCTTGCCGACCGCTTCAATTTTCGGAGCTGTTGCTACCTGGTTGTTGATATCCAAAATATAGCAATTCTTCCGCGGAAGGAAATATACGCCCGGCTTCCAGCTTGTGAACGCCGTGCCATCCTTTTCGCCGCACTGTCTGATCGAGCCGCGCGTTTCGTCCACACCGCCTTCGCTCCATACGGCGACCCATTTCTCGTTATAGGCGACAACTTCCATTTCGTTGGTTGTTGTCACATAAAATGCCGTGTTTGCGAATGCATCGGTTCTGGTCCGTTCCGAAAACAGCGGCTCATATCCGATGGCGCGAAGCTCATCCAGTCTGCGGATATGATAGTTTATGGGCGGATCTCCGGGATAGAACGAGGCTTTCACCGAGCCGATTTTTCCCGCATCGCCGATATGCACAATCGCCATACCCACAAGCGGCAGGGAAGCGGGACGGTCGTGTCTGACCCATTCGGTCGGCACTTTGGCATAGAAATTCCGTTCGGTGCCTTCGGTCGTTTTGCTTCCGCCGTAAATGTAATCGGACAGGAAGGTCATTTCGATGGCGTGCTGATACTTATCCGAATCGGAGGACGCCCATTGCTTGTTTAGCTCCTTTTCAACCTCTTCGCCGGCATCCAAAATCGGTGTTGTTTCCCGTGCCGTGGTATAAGCAAGGACATAGCCGACCGTGCCGTCCGAAAGCTCAATTTTATGAAACTTTCGGTTGTCCTCACCGACTACATATGCCTCCAAAACCGTTACTCTGGTTCCTTTGCCGATCGTGCTGATGGCACCGGAATAGGTGGCTTTTTTGGTAACATTGACGCTGCCGCCGTATACGACATAGGCGACATCGCCTGCCTTGAGCTCGGCTGCAAACGCGGCTGTACCAAGTAACAGCAAGGCGCATAGCACGGCTGTGAATACTTTCTTCAACACAAGAATTCCTCCTTATATTTTTATAGAATAAAGTCGTTCCGAGCGGCTTTTCTTCTTCTTAATTATAGCATTCTGTTTTGCGGCTGTCAACGGTTTTTTGGCTTATTTTCCCGGATGCGTTTATTTTTCTTGACTTATACGCAAAAATCTGTTACAATAAAAAGTACGAAATGCGCCGGAACACCAACGAATGTCCGGAAAAAGCCAAAATCATGGAAAGGGATCGGCAAATGAACGAAAAAGATATTTGGAAGCTTGTGCTTGCGGGACTCGGCGAAAATCACAATTTATCGCCGATGACGGTCAATCTGTGGTTTGACACCATGTCCATGGAAAAACTGACGCCGGAGGCGGCTTTTTTCCGCACGGACAACGATTTGAAAATGCAGATTATCCAGTCGAAATATGCCGATATCCTTTCGGAAGAGCTTGAAAAGGTGCTCGGCTTCCGGGTGAAGCCGGTGATTGTATCCACCGAGCACGGTTCGTTTGAAAGCCAGCTTGCGGCTCTGCAAAGCCGGATGCGCTCCGAACAATTGCAGGAGATTACCGAACAGCTGGACGCGGTCTCGGACACAGCATCGCCGTCGGCCGCAAGACCCGGAAAAGACCCGTCGGGCATTATGGTTTCGTCGTCGCTTTTGCCGGAATATTCGCCGGAATACACCTTTGAAAACTTCGTGGTCGGCCGCTCCAACGACCTTGCCTACAAAATGGCATGGTCGGTCGCCAACCAGCCGGCCGTGGTGGCAAATCCGCTTTATTTATACGGTTCGCCGGGACTCGGAAAAACGCACCTTTTATATGCGATTACGCATTTGTTAAACGAAAACCATCCCGAATTCAAGATCATCTACGCCAAGGGCGAGGATTTTACCAATGAACTGATCGAATCGCTGTCCAACAAGACGCCGATTCTGTTTCGCGAAAAATACCGCAGTGCCGATGTGCTTCTCATCGACGATATCCAGTTTATCGCCGGAAAAGAAACCATTCAAGAGGAATTTTTCCACACCTATGAAGCTCTCTTTGAAGCAGGCAAGCAGATTATCGTCACCTCCGACCGTCTGCCCAAGGACATCAAGACGCTTGCCGCACGCTTGCTTTCACGGTTTGAACACGGCATTATCGTCGATATCCAACCGCCGGATTTGGAGCTTCGCGTGGCCATCTTCAAGCGCAAGGCCGAATCCTTGGGAATGCAGGTGCCGAACGACGTGCTCATGTACCTCGGCGAAAACATCAAGGACAACATCCGTCAAATTGAAGGTGCGCTCAAAAAAATGCGTGCGCTGGCCTTTATTCAGGGAATCGACGTGTGCATGGAACACGCCAAAACCGCTGTGGCGGACATCTTAAACGCCAAAGCGTCTGCCGTGACGCCGGAACGGATTTTAACCTTCGTGTCCCAAAAATACGGCATTCCGACCGAGGATATCATCGGCAAGCGCAAGACCGATGCCATTGCCACGGCACGGCAGGTGGCCATCTACCTGTTACGTGAATTAACCGAAATGTCCTTTGCCAACATCGGCAAGGTCTTTAACCGCGACCATTCGACGGTGGTTGCTTCGGTCAACAAGGTCAAGGACCGCATGAAAGAGGATTCCAGCTTTGAAGCGCAGATCGACGAAATGATCAAGGATGTGCGCGCTGCCGGCTATTAAGCCATAGGAGACATTTTGAAGTATTTACCGAAACTCGGCACAAAGCCGCTTCCCATGAGCAAAGAAGAATTGCCCGACGGCGCGGCGGTCGATTTTGTATTTGTGTCCGGCGATGCGTATGTCGATCATCCCAGCTTTGCCACGGCGATCATCGGCCGCATTTTGGAGGATGCCGGCTTTACGGTTGGCATTATCGCCCAGCCCGATTACAAAAACCGCTACAAGGACGGCAGCGGCAAGGGCGTTTGCGTGTTCGGAAGACCCCGACTCGGCTTTATGGTCTGTTCGGGCAACATGGATTCCATGGTGGCGCACTATACGGCCTCCAAAAAACGCCGCAGTGAGGACTATTATTCGCCCGAATGCAAAATCGGGCTTCGTCCCGACCGCGCGGTCATTGTGTATTGCAACCGGATTCGCGAGGCCTACGGCGATGTGCCGATTCTCATCGGCGGTGTGGAGGCGTCGCTTAGACGGTTTGCGCATTACGACTATTGGGACGACAAGGTGCGCCGCAGCATTTTGATTGATTCCGGCGCGGATATTCTGCTTTACGGCATGGGCGAATACAACACGACGGCGGTCGCCAAAATGCTCGATAAGGGCGTGCCGGTCAAGAAAATCCGCGGCATCCGCGGCAGGGTCTTTGCCGCCGAGCCGGACTATAAGCCGGAATTTGAGTTTATCGATACCTATAAATACGACGAGCTGAAGACCGATAAGGAAAAGTACGCCAAAGCCTTCAAAATCCAGTATAACAACCAAAGTCCCGTGGACGGCAAAGCCATTGTGGAATACTACGACAACAAGAAGATTGTGCAGAATCCGCCTCCGCCGCTGTTGACGCGCGAGGATATGGACAAGGTGTATGCACTGCCGTATACGCGTGCGTGGCATCCGAGCTATGACAAGGTCGGCGGCATTGCGGCTTTGAGCGAAGTGCAGTTTTCCATCACGCATAACCGCGGCTGTTTCGGCGGCTGTGCGTTCTGCTCGATTGCCTTCCACCAAGGACGCAACGTCGTGTCCCGCAGCATCGAATCGGTGGTCGAGGAAGCGAAAATTTTAACGTCTTTGCCCGGCTTCAAGGGCTATATCCACGACGTGGGTGGCCCGACGGCGAACTTCCGGTATGGGCCGTGCGAAGCTGTGCGAGAGGGCAAAAAGGGCGTTTGCAAGAACCGCCGGTGCCTTGCGCCGACGCCTTGCAAGAATCTCATCTGCGATCAAAGCGAATACGTTGAGCTTCTCGAAAAGGTGGCGGCTGTGCCGAAAATCAAAAAGGTGTTCGTGCGCAGCGGCGTGCGGTTCGACTATGCCGTGTACGACAAGGACGAGACCTTCATCGATATTTTGGCGAAAAAGCACGTCAGCGGCCAGCTTAAGACCGCGCCGGAGCATATTTCCAACAACGTGCTTCGTTATATGGGAAAACCGGAAATTTCGGTTTACGAGCGTTTCTGCGATAAATATTTTGCCGCCTGCAAGCGTGCCGGACTTGAGCAGTATATCGTGCCGTATCTCATGTCCTCCCATCCGGGAAGCACGCTTGACGATGCCATCGATTTGGCGTTGTACTTAAAGAAGCACAAGATTCGCCCCGAACAGGTGCAGGATTTCTATCCGACGCCCGGAACGGCGGCGACCACCATGTATTATACCGGTCTTGACCCGTTTACCATGCAGCCGGTCAAGGTGACGCGCGACTATGAGGAAAAACGGATGCAGCGTGCGCTGCTGCAATCCACACGCCCGGAAAATGCCGAGCTTGTCCGCAAGGCCATCCTGCTTTCGGGTCGGGAGGACGCATGGCAGCTGCTCGGTCATCGGCCGGAAGCGCGGGATAAGGGCGCAAGCGTCAAGTCGGGCGGTGCAAAAACGTATGGCCGCAAGGGCAAGAGCGGGAAAACCGACAGAAACGGGAAAAACGACAGAAGCGGCAGCAAATCCGGCAGCGCACCGTTTGCAAAGCCGGGAAAACAAGGAACGCAGGGCAAAAAAGCCGGTTTCGGTGCCAAAGCACCAAAAAAGGACGGTGCAAAACGCACCGCCCGAGAGAAAAACGGTTATGCCGGGAAAAGCACTTCCAGCAAAGGGAAGCACTAAGCTGCCCTTACAGGCGGTCTTCGCCGTCGGTGATGATGTTCCGTTCGCGGAACAGAAGCGAAATGCACCAAAGACCGGCAAGTCCCACAAGCACATAGATGATGCGGCTGACGATTCCGGCTTGACCGCCGAACAGCCATGCTACGCAGTCAAACTGAAAAAGACCGATGCTGCCCCAGTTGAGCGCACCGATAATGGTCAATATCAAAGCAATTCTGTCAAGCATTGATGACTCTCCTTTAACGGATTTTGTGTTGATAGGATAAAATGAGCTTTTTGATTCTCATTTTATTGTCAGTATGCCCGTTACGAAAGCAAAGTATACATCAAAAAAATTTTGAAGCGATCATCGAATCACCGAAAGGAACAGACTCTTTATGCGAATGCGAAAAAAGAAAAACGGCGAAAAGCGGATGCTTGCCTGCGCCGACATCCATGTGACAAATCCGACGGAATACAAAGGAAAGTGGCGTTCGCTTGCGGACGGCCGAACGGTGTTATGCGCCGAGATCGGCTGCGGCAAGGGCGGCTTCATCACAGAGCTTGCGCGCCGCAATCCCGCTGTGTTTTACGTCGGCTTTGAAAAAGTGCCGGACGTGATTGTCATGGCCATGGAAAAAATCAAAAACGCCGGACTTTCCAACGTTGTGTTTGTCTGCGGCGACGCAGAGGCTTTGCCGGATATGTTCGAAGAAGGAGAGTTGGATGCGCTGTATCTCAACTTTTCCGACCCGTGGCCGAAGAAAAAGCACGCCAAGCGCCGATTAACCTATACCGGTTTTCTCGCAAAATACCGGTATGTTTTGAAGGACGGCGGCAAAATCTTTTTCAAAACCGACAACCGGCCGCTCTTCGATTTTTCGCTCGAACAGTTTGAAAAGGCGAACATTCCGCTTTCCGACGTCACGTTTGATCTGCATAACAGCGTTTACGAAGCGGATAATATCCATACCGAATATGAAGATACCTTCTCTGCCAAGGGCTTTTCCATCAACCGCCTTGTCGGCACGATCGACAAATCGCTTCAGCCGCTCGAAACGGCGGAAGCCGATGCGGATGAAACGGATAAAACGGACGAAGCCGAACCGGCAGACGGGAACAGCGAGGCGTAATGATGTTTGATTATGTAAGACTTGCCCAAGCCGTGCCGCACGTCAAAGTCGGCGCCGTGCGGGAGAACACCGCGCGAATTTTGGAAAAAATCGAAGAAGCCGACGGAAACGGCGCGGCGTATGTGATCTTTCCGGAGCTTGCGGTCACCGGCTACACCTGTGCCGATCTGTTTTTCTCGGAATCGCTGCTTTGCGAAACGCTTGACGCATTAAAAACCATCGCCGAAGCGACCGAAAAACGGGATATTACCGTGCTTGTCGGTGCACCCGTTCGCATCGATTCGGTGTTATATAACTGCGCTGTCGTGCTTTCGGGCGGCAGGCTCTGCGGTCTTGTTCCCAAGACTTTTTTGCCCAATTACAACGAATTTTATGAAAAACGCTGGTTTGCTTCGGCGCGTGACTTAAAGCGCGACACGCTCGATTCGCTGGAGCTTGGCCAAAGCACATCTTATCCCGTGCCGGTCTCCAATCGGCTGGTGTTTACCGGCCGCGGCGGCGAGACCTTCGGTGTCGAAATCTGTGAAGACCTTTGGACGCCGCTTTCGCCCGGCACGCATTTGGCACTTTCCGGCGCGGAAATGCTCTTTAACCTTTCGGCAAGCAATGAAACCATCGGCAAGCGTGCTTATCGCCGCGAGATCGTCAAGACCCAATCGGCAAGCGCACTGTGCGTGTATGCCTATGTTTCGGCCGGCAGCGGCGAATCGACCACCGATCTCATCTTTTCAGGACATTCGGTGGTGGCTGAAAACGGGTCGATTATCTGCGAAAACGATGCGCTCATCGACGACGATTATCTGCTCTGCACCGATGTTGATCTCGGCAAGATTCGTGCCGACCGCCGGAAGTTACGCAGTTTTTCGGATTGTGCAAGTGCCGACGCCGAAACGGGAAATGTGCGGCGCATAAAGCTGTATGCGCCGCTTACAAACCGCCAAACGCGCGACGATGCAGGTGCACTGTATCCGCTTCGCAAGCTGCCGTTTGTGCCGCAGACCAAGGCAAAGCGTACCGAGCGGTGCTTAGACATCTTCGAAATGCAGGTGGCAGGTCTTGTCGGACGGCTGTCGGTGGCGGCGCAAAAGGTGGTCGTGGGTGTTTCGGGCGGTCTCGATTCGACGCTTGCGCTCCTTGTCTGCGTGCAGGCTATGAAAAAGCTGCATCGCCCGGTGACCAACGTCATCGGCGTGACCATGCCGTGCTTCGGCACGACCTCGCGCACCTACAACAATTCGGTTGCGCTGATGAAAGCACTCGGCGTGACCTTCCGGGAGATCAACATCAAAGACGCCTGCTTACAGCATTTTAAGGACATCGGACACGACGAAGCCGTGCGCGATATCACCTACGAAAACGTCCAAGCGCGGGAACGCACGCAGGTGCTTATGGACGTGGCAAACGGCGACAACGCGCTTGTCTGCGGCACGGGCGATTTAAGCGAGCTGGCACTCGGCTGGTGCACCTACAACGGCGACCACATGAGTATGTACGGCGTGAACGCCAGCATCCCGAAAACGCTTATTCGTTGGATGATCGAGAGCCTTGCCGAGGGTGAGGTGTTTCCGGGCTGTGCCGAAATTTTGATGGATGTGGCGGATACGCCGATCAGTCCCGAGCTGCTGCCGCCGGACGCAAACGGAAAAATCGCACAAAAGACCGAGGATACGGTAGGCCCCTATGCGCTGCACGATTTCTTCCTCTATTATGTGCTTCGTTTCGGCTTCACACCCGAAAAAATCTATTTTTTGGCGTGCCGCGCGTTCTGTGAGGATTTCGACGCGGACACGATCAAAAAATGGCTCAAGACGTTCTATCGCCGGTTCTTTACGCAGCAGTTCAAGCGCAGCTGTCTGCCGGACGGCGTGAAGGTCGGAAGCGTGTGCCTGTCGCCGCGCGGCGATTGGCGTATGCCGAGTGACGCGTGCGCCGCTGATTGGCTTGCAAGGGTGGAGAAATTATAATATGGCTCATAAAAAACGCGGATTCCGTTTCGGGATCCGCGTTTTGGTTTATTCTGTTAAGGCTTCCTCTTTATATTCTACCGCCGCACCGAGCGTTTCCGCCACAAACCGAAGCGGCGCATACGTCCGGTCGTTTTCGAGAAAGATTGTCGCGTCTAACGTGCGCGGCTCGTCGTTCACATAGGCGGTGTTTTGCCCGATGATGAGCCGAACCGTCGTGCCGTTTTTGACAAACGAAGCGGTTTTCGTGCTGTCGTCCCAAAAGACCTCCGCACCGAGCGATTCCGCAAGAAAGCGTACCGGCACAAACGTGCGGTCACCGCGCAAAAACGGCGGTGTGTCAAGCGTTTTTGTTTCCGCATTGACTAAGGCCGAAACATCGCCGAGTGTCAGGCGAATGTTTGTCGTGTCGGTCGAAACCGTCACGATCCGGCGGTAGGAAACCGGCTTGCTATACGAGATCTTCAAGATGCCTGCGCCGTTTTCGGTAACCACGCTGCAAAGGCCGAGCTTTGCATTATACTGCAAGCCGCTGCAGGGGCGGCGGAAAATCTCCTTGCCGTCTGCGTCGAGAAGCAGCCAGTTTTCGCCTTGCTGCACCTTCCACAGCGGATTTTCCGAAAGGTTTACGCTGTCGGCGGCGTAGATATCGTCGTAAACAAACGGAATACACGTATTTCCGTCCGCATCCAAAACGCCGTACTTGGATATGCCCTTGCAGCCGACAATAAAGCCGTCTTGGTAGGAGTATCGGAAATTCGTGAATTCATACGGGGTAACCTCCGTGCCGTCCGGACGGATTGCGGCGAAAAGGTCGCCTTTTTTTGCCTGCAAAAGCGTGTCCGACAGACGCTCTAAATAGTCATAGTCAAAGGGCAGAAGCACGTTTCCGGCACGGTCGATCATGCCCCATTTGCCGTCCTTTTCGACGAGTATCCGGTCGTTGTCGAAAAGGTTTACCGCTCCGTATGCGATCGGCACGACCGGCTTTCCGGCAAGGTCGAACACACCGGTCTTGCCATGTGAAACGGCTTGCACAAGCTCGCTTCGCTTCAGCTTGTCACTCGGATACATACCGTAAAATAAGGACAGATTATCGTATTCCAGCGGCAGAAGAATGTTGCCGGACGTATCGACCATGCCGTACCTTTGACCGGACGAATCCGATTGGTAAACAATGAGAACATTGTCCGATATAAAATAATTATGCGCATAGTCAAAGGAAAAAACCACGTTTCCGGCATAGTCGATAAGTCCCTCGAAATAACCGTTTTCACGCGGGACGGCTGCGCTGATAAGCCCTATTTGGGGATTGCCGTAATTCTGAGAAAGAGATGCGTATTCAAACGGGATGAGAATTTTTCCCGAAAGGTCGATAAGACCGTATTTTTCACTTTTTCGGGCAAACAGCGGCGAATCGTTATGCGTTTCATGTAAGGCGGAATCCGCGCAGGGGTAGTACTTCGGCCTTAAATAATCGTACTCGAACGGCAAAACGACGTTCCCGGCATAATCGATCACACCGAATTTGCGGTCGGTGTTTTGGGCAACGAGATATTTGTCGCCGAGCGCGGTAAAGCCGTAGATGTAGTCAAACGGTACAACGACAGTCCCGTCGGCGGTGCATACGCCCCATTCGCCCGGACCGGGAGTTCTGCCGGGCGTAATGTTTTTTCCGAGGGCAAAATGACCGTTTGCAAGCAGGCGGATGTCGTTATATTCTGCCGGGACGATTTCTTTTTTATCCGACAGGCGCACAACGCCGCGCTTATAGAAGTAGGATTCTCCGCCGAAAAAAACGGCAAAATCTTCTGTAACAGAGTCAAAGGAACGATAGAGCGGATTCGGCTCGATGAGCCACCGGTATGACCATGCGGCATTCGTGCCGAGAGCAAAAGAAACAAGAAAAACCGTGGCAAATAGCATTGTAAGCAGCATTTTTAAGGAGCGTTTCATATGAATTCCTCGCTTTCAAATTTTTACAGTTTACCTCCGTTTGTTTAGACGTAATATGGTTTCAATTTGTTCCGCAGCGGCTCACAAGCTCGGAGGCAATGTCGCGGTAGGCGGCTGCGCCTTTGGAGTTTTTGTCAAAATAGATGGCAGGCATACCGAAGCTGGGTGCTTCCGAAAGGCGCACGTTGCGCGGCACGGGCGTTTTGAAGAGCTTGCCGGGAAAGTGCTTTTTGATTTCTTCAAGCACCTGCACCGAAAGGTTCAGTCGGCCGTCATACATGGCGATAATCACGCCGACAAGCTCAAGGCGCGGATTGTATAACCGCTTGATCTGTGAAATGGTGAGCGTCAGCTGGCTTAAGCCCTCAAGCGCGAAGTATTCGCACTGCATGGGCACGACCACGCCGTCGGCGGCACTGAGGGCATTCACGGTGAGAAGCCCGAGCGACGGCGGACAGTCGATGAGCATATAGTCGTAGTCGTTCCGAAGCGAATCGAGGGCGTGCTTGAGCTTGTATTGCCGGTCTTTTTCGTCCACAAGCTCCAGCTCCGCACCGGCAAGCGAAATGTCCGATGGCAGAACATCTAAATTTTCAAACGCGGTTTTGGCGATGCAGGCATACGGGTTTGCTCCCATGAGCAGGTCGTAGGCCGAGTTGTCGCCGTTTTTTTCGATGCCGACGCCGCTGGTGGCGTTGCCCTGCGGATCGAAATCGACAAGCAGAACCTTCTTTCCGAGCATTCCCAAGGAAGCGGCAAGATTGACGGCGGAAGTGGTTTTTCCGACGCCGCCTTTTTGATTGGCAAAGGCGAGAACCGTGCAGGATCGTGAATTCATAAGCATTCTCCGTTATAGTTTATCGGCTTTCTCCGCCGCTTCGTCCAAATGGCTGTCAATGGCTTCTTTCAGACGTTTTAAGGCGTCGGTGAGAGTGGTATCGTTGAGCTGGGCACCGGCCGCGTCAAAGTGACCGCCGCCGCCGAGAGCTTCGGTGATGAGCTGGACGTTGATGGTGCCGTCGGAGCGGGCGGAAATGTGTACATTGCCGTCAATGCGGCACAAAACGAACGACGCGCACACGTTTTCCACGGTGAGCAGCCGGTCGGCGGCCTTGGAGGCGGCGATCTTATCCTTTAAGTCGGCTTCTTTTTCGCTCACCGAAATAGCGATTCTTTCCTTATAAATGTGAATGTTGTTTTCGAAGACCGTTTCGCGCATAAAATCGCCGACCGAGGTGTCGAACAAGCGCGTGGCGGCATACGGCTCCGCACCTTCACTGCGCAGATATTGGGCTGCGCCGAAGGTTTTGATGCCGGTGTTTTTGGTGAACTGCTTGGTATCGAGAATGATGCCGGAAAATAACAGGTTGGCTTCGGGACGGGTGAGCGTTCCGGGCGGCACGGCCTGCTCGAGGATCTCGCACATCAGCTCCGAAACCGAAGAAGCGGCCGGTTCGATATAGGCGATCTTCGGCGGATTGACGAATTCGCCGGTTTTGCGATGGTGGTCAATGACCACAAAGGAGTTTGCCGATTCATACAATTCCGGCAGCTCGAAAAAGGACGGGTTGTTCACGTCGCACACCACAAGCAGCGTATCCGAACGGATTAACTCATGCGCCATTTCGCGGTCAATGAACAGATCGTCGTATTCGCCGTCCTGGAAGCGCATACTTTCGAAAATCTTTTTTAAGTTGAAGTCGTGGATGTTGACCACCACGTTAACCGGCGTGTTCAAGAATTTTGCCATGCGGCTGACCGCCACGCAGGAGGCAATCGAATCGTGGTCGGCGTACTTATGACCCATGACAATGACGTTGCCGCTGTTTTTGATGAGTCCCGTCAATTCACCGGCAATCACGCGCGAACGAACCTTGGTCTTTTTCTGCACCGATTTGGAGCGGCCGCCGTAATATTCAACGCTGGTTTCGCTTTTGACGACGGCTTGGTCGCCGCCGCGCTGGAGAGCGAGGTCGAGGGCGTTTCGCGCCGCGCTTTCTTTTTCGGCAAGCGTGCCGGGAATTTTGGAAACGCCGATGGAGGCGGTGAAGGGCATATTGATGTTGTCGATCTCGATTTCGCGGATCTTATCGAGAATATCAAACCGGCTTTCGTCCAGTTTTTCAAAATGCCGCTGTTCGAACAGAATGATGAACTTGTCCTTGTCGTATTCCTTCAGAATGCCGCCCAAAGAAGCCGTCCAGGCATCGAGCGTACTGCCGATGAGGGCAAGCGCGGTGCGCTGCTTATCCTGGATAAACTGCACGGCTTCGGAAAAGTTGTCGATGACCACAAACGCCACCATGACCGACTTCATTTCCAACTCTTTTTTCAAGGTGCACAGCTCGGTGGTGTCCTCCCAGACCGTGATGCAGTGTCCCTTGCCGACGGTTTGCGTTTTGTAACAGCTGACGTTGTAATTGATGCCGCGGTAAGAAACCGGGATCGGTTCGCCGAGGTCGCGGAAAAGCCGCGCCGCACCGAGCGACGGACTGAAATATTCGGACAGCTTTTTGCCGTATAAGGTGGTTTTTTCACCGGCTATGGCCAAAAACGCTTTGTTGTACCACACGATTTCACCGCCGCCGCCGACAATGACCACCGGCGAGGAAAACGCGGTCACAAAGCCGAGCGTTAAACCGGACAACATCGGCCCATCCTTGGTCATGCCGCCCTTTTTGATTTCGCGCCAGACAAAGATGATGTGTATGACAAGGTAAATGCCGCAGAAAGCGACACCGAGACCGCCGAGCACCGTCTGTTTTCGGGCAAAGGCGGCAAGGGCGTACAGAATCAGCAGTACAAGTCCTGCATACAGGCTTTTGTGCGAACACAGTTTTTTCAGAAAGTCTTTGAAAGATACCAAGAAAATCCCTCCCAAAAATCGGAAAGTGAGGACGCGTTAACGGATGCCCGAAAAGCGGCTGCGCAAGTTTTCGTTTAACTGGGCGGCAGCACCCGCAAAAGCGAAAACGGTGATGAGCAATCCGCCAAGCCCAAAGAATAATCCGAGAATCACAAAGCCGAACGCGAGAATTGCGGCAGAGGCGGCACGGCTTTTGGTTTTGGCGCAAAGCATACCATTGAAAAAGCGCAAGCCGAGATAGGCAAACGGATACGTCAATATGGTCGAAAGATTCATAAAGGCGATGAAAGCGACGCTGTTTGACTCGGTAAGACCGGCGACAAAATAAATAATATAGGAAACATAAAACATGATCACGCTGACCGAGGATACGGAAAACCGCCAAACCCGTCCGTCAAGGCAGGCCTTTTGGGCGTGCATGGCGCAGATGATCGGCTTGTAAACAAGGAGCGTGAGCGCGCTTCCCATCATGGAAAAGCACACGGCAAACGACGGCAGTGCGGCACGAACCGACGCGGCAAGCGTTTTGCCGGCCTGTTCAAGCTTGGCTGCATCGGCTTCTGTCGCATTTTTCGCACCGGTAAGCGAGGCTTGGGAAGCGTTTCCGAGCAAGGCCGTAAAGATTTTTTCGGCATAGGCGGTCAAATCATCGATGGCTTTATTCAGAATTTCAAAGCTGAATGCCCCGTAGATGCGTTCGATGAGAAAATAAAGGTGTGTGGCCAAAAGTGCGGCATAAAACACGCAAAGCACGGCAAAGGTCACGCTTTTGGAGGCCTTTTTGATGGTGCAGACATACAGTGCAAGCGCGGCAAGCAGGCAGAACACGAGATTGACAAGCCCTTGCAAGATGCTCTCGGTAAAGCCGTCGGCAAAGAAGCCGCGCGCAAGCAGGCTGACCGCGCAGATGACCGGCGGCAGCGGAATAAAGCGCACATCGCTTGTGACAAGCAAAACGGCATACAGCACGCAGAACACGCAAAGCACGCCGAGCCCGATCAAATCCCAAAGCGGATACAGCTCCAAATGTGTGATATATAACAGCGCGACACAGGCCAAAAGACAGCTGATATACGGCGGCTTTTTCTCGGTCGGCGAAACGGAAAGCGGTTGCTCTTGCAAAGCGGACACTCCTTTTTTGTGTATATGGCGAAAAAGAAATATGGCTATAACTATCTATGATACAGTATACCACAGTTTTTTGCTTTTTGCAAGCCTTTTGCAAAAGAGTGGGAAAAGATGCGTGTACGATTGTCACCTATCTATAGGCAGCACAACATAGCACAAAAAACGCTCACAGACATAGCCTCTGTGAGCGTTTTGCTTTTGTCGAGTTTTAAGGATACGGCTTATGCGCCGCTTGCGGCACTTTCACCGCACGGGATGACCACCGTCCGTTTGCCCTGCGGCAGAGCATCGCCGGTTAAGCCGTTGGCATTTCGCAGGGCTTCACGCGGGATTTCGTATTTTTTGGCAATGCTCCATAAATTCTCCTGCGGTTCGGGATAGCAGACAATGTATTCGGCACGGCAGATCGGCTTTGGTTTGTCGTAGTGAACGTCCGTTTCGTGAATGGCGGTGATCTTTTCGCGGCCAAGGCACACGCCGTTTAATGCCACCTCGCAGGAAAACACGATTTCGCCGTCACGCAAAACCGCCCGGCAGTCTCGGATTTCGGCGTTTATCACATACCGCTTTTCGGGCGATGCGTCACGAAGGCTGTCTAACGGCAGACGGACATTTACCGGCAAAGAAGTGCCGACTGTTTCGGCTTTTTCGTTCGCACCGGTGACCCAGATGACGCCGCGTCCGCTCATCACCGGTTTGCCGTCAATGATTTCGGGTGTCAGCGCGTCCAAACGGATGCCGGCATCGGCAATTTCGGTGAAGCCCTCGCGGTCGGCGCGCAGGCTTTGCTCGAATCGGGTATGCTCTTTCACGGTCTGCTCGACCGTATCATAGGTATAGACGCTTTTTTCGAAATCACACTCATAGGCACTGCAAAAGCCGTCGTCAAAGTAAGTGACCGGCACTTCATCGAACAGATCCGCCCAAATTTTACAGCCGAGGGACGCATGGATCACGCGATTTTCGCCGTAAGCGTCAAACGAAGAGCTGACCTGCATTTCTTCTGGGCAAATACGGCCGATGACATTCATGCCGTGCTGTGCGTCGGGGCAGGGAATTTCACCGTCAAACGGCAGTTCCTTGGTCAAATACACATATTCCGCGTCGGTGTTTTCGGTGCTGTTTTCGGCACGGTACGCACATTTGAATAAAACATTGCCGCGATAGCGCACGACCTCGTCGCCGCAGGTGATATCGTCCAACCGGAAATCCGCCGTGTAATCGGCAATATCCGCAATCGGAACCATGCTGCCGTCTAAGGTGATGTCCTCTTGGAGATCAATGGAATCGCTTTTTAACAGCTTGCGTACGGCACAGGTCGTGTTTTCGGCGTGAAGCTCGACTTCCGCATTATCCGGCGATAAAAGCTTGGTTTCGCCGCAGTCGTAAACCGTCACCTTTAAGGCAAGTCCCAAAGAAATGCCCACGGCACGCGGTCCTTTCGGCTTGACGGAGACCGAAAGAATGCAGGCGTTTTCTTCGATGGTCGGCGTGCCGAGCGGCGCAGGAATTGCGGAAGCGTCAAACGTATAGGAAAAATCGCGCGGAAAAACGGCGCATTTTAAGTAACCGCTCTTTTCGTCGTTGTACAGAAGGCGCACGCTGTATTTGCCGGTAAAAGTCAAGCTTCCGTCGGCAAGCGACGAAGAGAGGGCATAGGTGTCGGCATCGGCACGGACGATTTTTCCGATGCCCGGCAGATATTCGGGCAAGGTGATTTCGAATTCCTGCGGAAGGTCGGCTTTATCACTGAAAAGCGGATTGCATAAGGGAAGGGTATACGGTTCCATAAATAAAACTCCTTTGCCTGTGTTTTCTTTACTAAAACATATGCAAAGGAGTCAGTGCGTATGACGAATTGCGGCATTTGAGCTATCTTTTTTTGTCGCGCAAGAACAGCCGCAGAAACGGCTTCAAAAAACGCGGCGGCTTGAATAAAACGATCTTCATGCAATCTTCCTTTCCGGATTCTGTGTTAGCGGCATTTCAAAGCCAAAAAACCTGCAAAGATTAACAGAACGGCCTCGATACAGACCAGCACCGCCGGCGGCAGAAAACAGGCAACCAATATGCCGAGTCCGACGCACAAAACGCCGATGCCGATAAATGCGGTCAGTTTTTTCATGCCGTTCGCCTGCCTTGTGAAAAAATCTGAGATTTCACTCTCGGTGTATTGTATGCAAAGAAAAACGGATTTGCCACAGGGATGTGTGAATTTTTGCGTTTTGGCTAAGAATTTTTGCGCAAATCGGGTTTTGCCCTTGACAGAAAATCGGTTTTGTTGTACTCTAAGAATCGGATAGGAAAAGAAACGGAAAGGGGATTTTCATGCTTATCGGAGTGGATATCGGCGGAACAAAATGCGCCGTTTTGGCGGCGGAAGAAACCGCACACGGTGTGTGCATTCGGGAAAGACGTGCGTTTGAGACTGCCGGAAAAACGCCGCAGGAGGTTCTTGCAAAATTTGATGAAAGCATCGAGGCGTATCGCAGCACGTATCCGGACGATGAAATTCGTGCCGTCGGTATCAGCTGCGGCGGGCCGCTTGACAGCAAAACCGGCGTGATTCTTTCGCCGCCCAATCTGCCGGGCTGGGATCATATCGAGATCACACGGCATTTTACCGAAACGCTCGGCGTCCCGGCACGGCTCATCAACGATGCCAATGCTTCGGCTCTTGCCGAATGGAAATACGGTGCCGGCGTCGGCACGCAGAACATGATTTTTCTCACCTTCGGCACGGGACTTGGCGCAGGGCTTGTGTTAAACGGCGCGCTGTTTGAGGGAACAAACGGCATGGCCGGAGAGGTCGGGCATATGCGGCTTGCGGCATTCGGACCGTCGGGCTATGGCAAATGCGGCTCGTTTGAGGGCTTTTGCAGTGGTGCCGGAATTGCGGAGCTTGCGCGCGGCTTTGCCCGAGAAGCGTTGCAGCGCGGCGAAAAAGTCGGTTTTGTGCCGGACGGCGACCTGCAAAAAGCGGTCATTACGGCTAAAACGGTTGCCGCGGCGGCGTATGACGGCGATGCGACGGCGCAAAAGGTGTTTCGCGTTTGCGGTGAAAAGTTAGGTGAGGGACTGGCGGTGCTCATCGATCTATTCAATCCGGAGGTGATCGCCATCGGCAGTGTTTTTGCCCGGTGTCAGGATTTGCTTTGGCCGTATGCCGAGCCGGTGATTCGTGCCGAGGCGCTAAGCATGAGTCAGGCGGTTTGCAGGGTTGTTCCGGCAAAGCTTGGTGAAAAGATCGGCGATTATGCCGCGCTTGCGGCAGCCGCCGAGGCCTAGAAAGGCGGCTTTGCCGCCGGGAGAGGCCGCTCGGACGTGCAAAAAGTTGCCGGTGGCAAGTTTTTGTGCGTCGGAGACCGCCGAAACAGGGAGAATTGCGAACGGACGTGAGCAAGGCGACCATGTTTCAAGGAGACGACTCCGTCTTGCGACCTCGATTCAAATCTCCGCTCGATACGTGATTTCAGCGGAAATAACCGGCCATCATCATGTAACCGGCCACGCCGGGTATTTCAACCTTCCCGGGTATCGCCGGTGAGGATTTGAATCGGTGCGAAAGGGTGGCTTACAGCAGACGCAAGATTGCTGACTTTCGAAAAAGGGAAGGTGTACTGCAAGCTCACAGTAGCAAGCGGTATTCGAAAAGGGATGTTGCACGTTAGTTTGGGTGTGGTGGGAAATTGTTGCCGTGGTGTGCTGATAAAAAAAGCTTTCCTGTATCGGTTGGCTTTGTATGAATAGAGAAAGCCGCCTTTTTCGCAAACTGAAAACATTTTCATTTGTAGAAAACCTTTCTAAATGCACTCAAAAGCTGCCTTTTTTACGCACAAAAGCTTTCCTTCTGCACAAGCCATTCTTCGCTGTCCTCAAAAATTTCTCGTTTCCATAAACCAAAAGTTTTTCTTTTACACAAACCTTCCCTTATCGCCCTCCCGAGCAACCCTTTTTTGCCCTCCATCTCCCAT
>OIWM01000555.1_pt1 | contig 44328 bp, 46 predicted proteins | sample 1587451 | NCBI WGS metagenome assembly OIWM01 (sample SAMEA3888907, study PRJEB22519) | human gut metagenome | biome: human gut; feature: human-associated habitat; material: faeces | place: Denmark | collected 2011 | reverse complement strand
CGCTCAGGGAAAGCTCGTCAATCAAGGCGGCAAGGTAGTTGAGCTTATCAAGGCTCTCGTACTCGCCAAGCATCTTCTGAACGCCGTAGATCGGGCATTCGTAGTCGGTGATAAACCACTCTTCATAGGGCTGACCGAACTCATCCTGCTTGCCGATTCCGATGCGCTCAAAGACCTTCTGCATCTCTTCCTCGGTGGTGGGGAGCTTCACCCACTCACCGACCAGCATAGACTGTTCCCGCACGACAAATCTTGCCTGCGCCCCGTTCCCATATGGATTGCCATGCTGCTCTGCGCTGCGGGGAGCATATCCATAGCGTGTCTTCCTTTTTTGGTGCGCAGTCTGCCGTGCAGATTTGGGCTATACAACAGGGAGCGGACGTGATAAGATGGCGGCAGGATGTGATGACATGGAAAAAGCGGATCGGCAATTTGAAAACATGCGGATCGTGGCGCGCGAGCGGCTGCTGCGGCATACGCCGCAGGAGGTCTCCCGGAAGGCGGGCGTGCGATATGAAGACGGTATGTATCTGGTCGATACACTCGGAAAAACAGTCTCGGTCCGGCTGCCGGATTGCACCGTCTTGCCGCAGCTTTCCAACTGGCATACGCTGACGCTGTTGCATTATCTTGACCTTGCCGACGGGGCGCCTCCTTCCGGGCGCATGATCTCGTTTTCCCAGTATAAGGACGGTCTGGTGCGCGGCGGCGGGCTCGACCGCAACGCAGAGCTGATCGTGAGGCGGGATCTCGGTGTTCTGCCGCCGGAGGAGCTGGCGCGGCGCTGCCTTTCCATGGGCGCAGAGCTTTTGCCCTCGAATGCGGATTTCTGTGCGCACTTTTCGTTTTTGCCGCGCTGCAGCCTCTGGCTTAAGGTCTGGTTTGCGGACGACGAGCTGCCGCCGTCCGGGCGGCTGCTGATCGACGAGAGTGCGCCGCACTATCTGACGATAGAAGACGCGGTGACGGCAGGCTCTCTGATTCTCGACGCATTGACCGGCGCGCAGCATTGGAATACATAAAAGCGGAACGGCAGAGCCCGAGTGGGCTCTGCCGTTTGTACATATGATGGAAGCCTCAGGACAGGAAAAAGGTACGGATCAGACCGATGAGAAACAGGTGCAGGGGATAGTAGAGGTAAAACAGCGGCTTCATGACGCGGCTGAGAGCCGCGTTTTTGCTGCGTGCGCCGTTATAGAGCCGCAGCAGCGGCACGGACAGGAAGACGCACAGCTGTAAAACACCGTAGAGCCGGTCGAGCGAGAAATAATAGACTGCGCCGTAGAGGCTGACGTAGAACGCGCACCAGAGAAGCTGCTTTTTGGGATTTCCCCGGTTTGAGCCGATGGACAGAATGCACAGCGCGGCAATGCAGCTCCAGTCTGCCGGAAAGGTCAGAAGACAAAGAAGCAGAATCAGCGCCGCCTTCTTCCAGACCGCGCAGTCCAGATCGTTCACGCGCAGCATCAAAAGCCCTCCCAGAAGCGACCACACGACGCCCGTCTGGTTGAGAACGCTTCCGGAATAGAAGGGAATGAATGAGCGCCAATCCTGATAGGCATTGGAGGCGTAGATATAAGCAAAGTGCGAGACAATCGCAAGCAGGAAAAGCCGCAGCGCGTAGCGCCGGAAATTTCGGGTGTAATGATAGCCCTCGGCAATAAAATAGCACATGATGGGGCAGGTGAGCCTGCCGATGATGTGCATGGCAAGCGGCATCGCCTGCGCAGGATACCCGGGGAACAGCAGCCACGCGATATGATCAAGCGTCATGGCAAGGATCGCGAGCAGCTTGAGTGCGTCGCCGGTAAGACCGCGGCGGGATGGGAAGGCAGCGTCTGACATGGGAAACCTCCTGATGAAAAGCTTGTATTGCAGTATTGTAAAGAATGCGGGCGGCGTTGTCAACTGCGCGCGCTTGACGTTTTGGCGCGTGCGTGATACCATCAGGATAGAAAAAACCGAAAGGCAGGAACGGAAGATGCAGCTGCGCCGGATGCTCGGTATTCAGCCGGGGCTGACAGCCATCATTGGAGGCGGCGGAAAGACGACGCTTTTATATGCGCTGGCGCGCGAGCTTTCTCAGACGGCGCGTGTGATTGTGTGTACCACGACGCATATTCTGCCGCCGGAGCACCTGCCGTGCCTGACGGATGGAACGGAAACGGAAATCCGCCGGACACTGAAAAAAACGAAGTGCGTCTGCGTGGGAACGCGGACGCAAGAGGGAAAATTCACCGCGCCGGAGCTTGCGTTTGAGAAGCTTCTGCCGATGGCGGATTACATTCTCGCGGAGGCGGACGGCTCGAAGCACCTTCCTCTGAAGGCGCACGCAGCCCATGAGCCGGTGATTCCGCCGGAAGCAAACCAGACCATTCTGGTTCTCGGTGCGTCGGGCTTTGGAAAGCCGATTGCTGCCGCGGCGCACCGACCGGCGCTCTACGCCGAAAAGCTCGGTGTGACGCAGGATACGATTGTAACGCCGGAGCTTGCCGCGCGGCTCATAAATCTGGAAGGCTTTCATACGCGGGTGCTGGTCAATCAGGCACAGACGCAGCGGGAGCTGGCGCTGGCGCGGGAGCTGGCGGTGTATCTGCACTGCCCGGTTGTGGCAGGCGAACTATTAAAGGAGAAGATGATATGCTTGTGCTGATTCGGGGAGCCGGAGACCTTGCCTCGGGCGCTGCGCTGCGGCTGCACCGGGCAAATTTTCCGGTCGTCATGACGGATCTTCCGCAGCCAACCGCCATTCGAAGAACGGTTTGCTTTTCGCAGGCGATCCGTTTCGGAAAAACAACGGTGGAAGATGCGGTGGGCGTGTGCTGCAAAACGGCACGCGAGGTAAAGGCGGCGCTTTCTGTCGGAGAAATACCGGTCCTGCCGGACGAGACGGCGTCCTGCCGCACGTGGCTGCATCCGGAAGTCCTGGTTGACGGGATTCTGGCAAAACGAAATCTCGGAACAAAAATCACCGATGCGCCGCTGGTTATCGCGCTGGGACCGGGCTTTTGCGCGGGGCGCGACTGCCATGCGGTCATTGAGACCATGCGCGGACATACGCTCGGCAGGGTGATCTGGGACGGCGAGCCAATTCCGAACACGAACATTCCCGGGCTGATCGGCGGCTTTGCCGGAGAGCGCGTGCTGCGCGCGCCGGACACGGGCATTTTCCATCAGCTGCGCGATATTGGCGCGCTGGTAACGGTCGGAGAAGCGGTCGGCGAGGTGAACGGTCTTCCGATGTCCTGTACGATTGCGGGCGTTCTGCGCGGAATTCTTCCGGACGGCACACCGGTAACGAAGGGCATGAAGTCCGGCGACGTGGACCCGCGCGCAAAGGTTGAGAACTGCTACACCGTCTCCGATAAGGCAAGTGCGATTGCCGGCGGCGTATTGGAAGCAATTCTGCATAAAATGCCGCTGACCGACGGAAGCCTGCACATGGACATGGAGGGGACGCTATGAAGCGGTATATGCTCCTGCCCGAAGACAGCATCGAGCTGCTGCGCGCGCAGGATGAGGCGGAAGCTGCGGTTTGCGTTTTCTGCGAGCGGACGATGATTCTCTTTCCGTGCAGCAAAATTGAAGCGGTTTCCATCCAGCGGAGTGTTACCGAGGACCGGCTGCATCCGGTCGACTGTCTGGAGCTTCTTGCGCGGGACACGCTGTTTGATGCGCAGCAGGCGGTTCTGATTCCGGTCACAAGGCAGGACTACCCGGATTTTCTGCAGGCGCTGGAAGCGCAATGCCCCGCGCTTTTTGAAAACCTTTCGGCAGCGACCTATCGGAAGAAGACCTGCGACCAGACGGGAAGCCATCTGCACAAGCATTCATAATCGTGCATGCCGCGCGGCATTTCTGCAGATAATAGCGTATTCTGCAGGAAAGGAGGCGCGGTATGAAAAAACGCAGGGATAAGAGCAGAGAAACTGACAGCTGGTGGCAGGGACACGCAAAGACGGACCCGCAGGGCAGCTGGACCGGAAAACCGGCAGACCCCATGGAAACGCCCGTGCAGGACGCGGACGATCTTTGACGCGCGGCGCTCCGCAAGGAGCGCGTACATATGGAGGCGCTATGAAATTCTGGAGACTCCACAGACCGGGCTACCGGGTTTTGAAGACGGTGATTGCCGCAACCCTGACGCTTCTGGTGTGCAGCCGGTTTTCCGAAATGAGCCCGGTGCTGGCGCTCATGGGCGCGTACTGCGCGATGGGGCGCACGATCCGCGAATCGTGGACCGGGTGCCTGAACCAGATGGTCGGCGTGCTGGTGGGAAGCGTACTCGGCTTTTTGCTGCTGCATGTGCTGCCGGACCCGCCGGCGCTTGTGATCGGGCTGAGCCTGTTTGCTGTCATCGGGCTGTGCAATTTGCTGCATGTGTCGTATGCGGTGTTTCTCTCGTCGGTGATTTTTATCTCTGTGTGTTCCGGGGCAAGTCAATTGCCGGACATTCTCGCGCGCGTGCGCGATGTGTCGATTGGGCTGGCGTTCGGTCTGGCAGTGAATATCTTCGTCCATCCGTACGCCAACGAGCGGCAGGTGCTGGCGCTGCTGGAAAAGCTGCGAGAGGAAAGTCTGCGCGCACTGCGGGAGATTACAAGCTTTGGGCGCTACCCGGATTTAAGCGCATGCGCGCACTTGCGCGAGAAGCTGGATTTTGAGCTGGACCAGATGCGCCAGCAGGCGGCGCTGCTGAAAACCCGGCGCAGCCGCAGAAGCCTTGCCTGGCAGACGGGCTGCGCGCAGCTTGCCGGGCGCATGGTGCAGGAGGTCACGGCGCTTGGTATGATGGACAGCTTCGGGCGCGTGTCGGAGGAAAACAAGAAACGATTGGATACCCTGGATTCTGCGCAGGAGATATCTTTGCCGGAAATCTCTTTGCAGGTCCCAGCGGCGGACAGTGTACAGGACACTGTGATGAACTACCATATCGCCTGCTACTGTCAGGCGTATGCATATCTGACACAGCTGCTGCCGCTCTGGAAGGACAAAGAACCAGAGCAGGCGGCGAAGCAGGGAGAGGAGACAAGCAATGAGAAGGCAAGACAGGGGAGTATTACAGCCGGAGCAGATTGACGCGATCATTGAAAGCTGCGATTGCCTGCGGCTGGGGCTGAACGCAGAAGACGGCGCGTATATTGTGCCTTTGAACTTTGCCTACGTGCCGGGGAAGCCCGCGAAATTCTATTTCCACAGCGCAAAAGAGGGAAGAAAGGTCGACATAATCGGGCAGGGCGCGAAGGCGGGCTTCGAGCTCGACGGCGCGCACCGGCTCGGCGAAGCGGAAACCGGCTGCAGGCATACCTTTTTCTATCAGAGCGTTATTGGAACGGGAACGGTCCGTCCGGTGGAAACGCTGGAGGAAAAGAAGCGGGCACTTTCTGCCATTATGGCACACTATCGTAAGGACTGCGCGTTTTCTTTTACCGACGAGCAGGCGGACGCTGTCGCGGTCTTCTGCCTGACGGCGGAAACGATGAGCTGCAAGCAGCACAGCTGAGGAGGCGTAAAAATGAACGAATTTGAGCAGCAATATCTTCCGGAGGCTTACCGCCCGCTTTCGCCCTGGGCTTATTTCGGGCTGAGCATTTTATACTCGGTGCCGGTGATCGGCTGGATTTTCCTGATTGCCCACGCTTTGGCGAGCCGGAATATCAACAAACGAAACTACGCCAGAAGCTTTTTCTGCATCTACATTCTGGCGGCGATTGTGATTCTGCTTCTGAGCTTTGCTGGGCTGCGGCTGGACATGTCGCAATTTGCCGTTCCGATGTAATCTTTGGCCCTTACATAGGAAGAAGCGCCGCACGGAAAAACCGTGCGGCGCGTTTGATGCTTTCAGCCGATATGAAGAATTGTGGTTGCAAAGGTAAAATAGACGAGAAGGGACAAAAAGTCTACAATCGTCGTGATGATCGGAGACGCCATAACCGCCGGGTCGAAGCCGAGCTTCTTTGCCAGCAGCGGCAGCGTACCGCCGACGAGCTTGGCAAGAAACACCGTCACAGCCATCGACAGGCTCACCACAAGCGCGACCCACGTCGTAACCGATTCGGATTTGAGAAGCATATGGTCGACCAGCATGATTTTGCCGAAGCAGGCGATGGCAAGGCAGATGCCGCAGAGGACCGCCACGCGGATTTCCTTCCAGACGACCTTGAAAATGTCGCGAAATTCAATCTCGTCCAGGCTGATGCCGCGGATGACCGTGACGCACGCCTGCGAGCCGGAGTTGCCGCCCGTGTCCATCAGCATCGGGATGAACGCCGTCAGGCATGGCAGCACGCCCAGCGCGTCTTCAAAGCTTGTAATGACCAGACCTGTCAGTGTTGCCGAAATCATCAGCAGCATCAGCCAGGGAATACGGTTTTTCCAGATTTCAAACGGAGACGAGCGAAGATACGGGTGTTCGGACGGGAGCATAGCCGCCATCTTTTCCATATCCTCCGTCGCCTCGTCCTGCATGACGTCCATGGCGTCGTCGAAGGTGACGATACCGACAAGACGGTTTTCCGTGTCGACCACCGGCAATGCCAGAAAGTCGTACTTCGAGAACATCTGTGCGACCTGCTCCTGATCGTCCAGCGTGCCCACGGTAATGACGTGGTCGGTCATGATGGACTCGATCGTCGCGTTGTCATCTTCACACAGAAGAAGGTCCTTGACCGACACCAGACCGATGAGCTTGTGCCCCTTGGTGACGTAGCAGGTGTAGATCGTCTCTTTGTCGATGCCCGTGCGGCGGATGCGCAGAATCGCTTCGCCGACCGTCATATTCGGGCGCAGGGAAACGTACTCGGTCGTCATGATCGAGCCTGCGGAATCCTCGGGGTAACGCAGGATTTCGTTGATCTGCTTGCGCATCTCGGGGTCCGCCTGCGTGAGGATTCTCTGGACGACGTTTGCCGGCATTTCCTCGACGATATCCACCGCGTCGTCGACGTAAAGCTCGTCGATGACCTCTTTCAGCTCGCTGTCTGAAAAACCGCGGATGAGAAGCGCCTGCGCGTCGGTATCCATTTCGACGAACGTCTCCGCCGCCAGCTCCTTGGGAAGCAGGCGGAACAGAAGCGGAAGCCTGCTCTCGGGCAGCTCGTCGAAGACCGCGGCAATGTCGGCGGGGTTCATGGTGCTGAGGATGTCCCGCAGAGAGTGATACTTCTTGTCGTCCAACAGAAGCGTCAGCGTGTTCTCTACGGAGAAATTATGTTCTGCCATAGGTCTTTCCTCCTAAAAAGTTTTTACTTAGGAAGTAAGACACGTCGCAGGCAAATCAGCAAAGGGCGAACGGCGCGCACGAAGGCGGCTCGAGCCCGGAGCAACTTCGGCCTGCTGATGTGCCGCTACTACTTCCTGCGTCCATTCTGTTTTCCCCCTTTTTTGGTCAGATATGTTGCGGCTTGGTGCTGCTTTGCATCAAGACCCAACCTATATTTTATGAAACTTCCGGGCGTTTGTCAATCGAAAACACAGGAAAAAAGTTTGAAAACCGCGCGGATGAAAGAAGCAGTTGGCATTCGCGTCCGAATGTGTTAGAATAAAGAAAAATCAAGCGAAACAGGCGGTAGGAAGATGGCAGCTGAGAAGCTCTTTTATGAAGATGTCTATTGTAAAAATTTCCGGGCAAAGGTCCTGTCCTGCACGCCGGGAAAGCACGGATTTGATGTGGTGCTGGACCGGACGGCTTTTTACCCCGAGGGCGGCGGTCAGCCGGGAGATACCGGCAGTCTGTCCGGCGTCCGCGTGACGGATACGCATGAGGCTGGCGGCGAAATTGTGCATTACTGCGAAAAGCCGTTGGAGGCGGGCAGCGAGGTGGAAGGCTGCATCGACTGGGCAAGGCGCCTGGGCCTGATGCAGCTGCATTCCGGCGAGCATATTCTCTCCGGCATTGTCCACCGGCGCTTCGGCTACGACAACGTAGGTTTTCACATGGGCGCCGACATGGTGACCATTGATTTTTCCGGCATGCTGACGGAGGACGATCTCAAACAGATCGAGCGCGAGGCGAACGAAGTCGTCTGGGAAAACCGCGAAATCCGAATCTCCTTCCCGCCCGAAGAAGAGCTGGAACAGATTCCCTACCGCAGCAAGAAGGCGCTGACCGGAAGCGTGCGGATTGTGACGATTGAAAACGCTGACATCTGCGCCTGCTGCGGCACGCATGTGACCCGAACGGGAGAGATTGGTCTCATCAAGATTTTCTCCTGCGTGAAGTTCCACGAGGGCGTGCGGCTGGAGATTCTGTGCGGTATGCGGGCGTATGAATATGTGAACCTTCTCATCGAGCAGAACCGGAAAAATTCGGCGCTGCTGTCTGCAAAGCCGGTCGAGACGAATGCGGCGGCAGTCCGGGCGATGGACGAGCTGGCGGCGGTCAAATACCGCGCTTCTCAGTTGGAAAACGAGCTGTTTGCCATGAAGGCAAAAGCATATGAAGGAAACGCAGATGTTTTGCTTTTTGAAGAGCCGATGAGTCCGGACGCGCTGCGCAGGTTCGCAGACGCCGTTATGACGCACTGCTCCGGAACCATTGCCATCTTTGCGGGCTCTGACGCCGAGGGGTATAAATACGCGCTGTGCCGGAAGGACGGGGACCTGCGCCAGCTGGTGAAGGACCTCAATGCGGCATGCTGCGGGCGCGGCGGCGGCAAGCCGTTTTTTGCGCAGGGCTCGGTGCAGGCAAGCCGCGCGCAGATTGAAGCGTTTTTGCAGAAGGGATAAAGGAGAGACAGATGCTACAGGATATTGCGCCGCATATTTATCACAATCAAATGTCTTGGAAGGAGCCGGAGGCGGACGATTTTGTGCTTTGCTACCGCGGGCGGACGCTCTATTGTAAGGTGGAAGACGGAAGCCTCGTGCTGCCGCGCGTGAAGGACGTGGAGCCTTCCGCGCTGCAATATGCGTTTTCGATTGACGAGCGGGCGGACTACCTGCTCTCGGACGCGGAACTGAAAGAGGCAAATGGCTTTTCGTACTTCGACACCGGCAAGCTCCGCACGCTCGTGCCGGGACCTGCGCTCATGGCTGCGGCAGCAGGGGAAAGCTTATATCGCTGGTACAGTGGGCAGCGGTTCTGCGGCAGGTGCGGAAAGCCGATGGAAAAGAGCAGGATCGAGCGGGCAATGGTCTGCCCTGCGTGCGGCAACACCGTCTACCCCAAAATCTGCCCGGCAGTGATTGTTGCGATTCACGACGGCGACCGGCTGGTGCTGACAAAATACAAGGACCGCCCGGTCAAGCACTACGCGCTCGTTGCGGGCTTCAATGAAATCGGAGAGTCCATTGAGGAAACGGTCCACCGCGAGGTGCTGGAGGAGACGGGACTGCGGGTCAGGAACCTGCGCTTTTATAAATCGCAGCCTTGGGTCTTTACGGACACACTGCTCTTCGGCTTCTTTGCCGAGCTGGACGGCAGCGACAAGATTACCGTCCAGGAGGACGAGCTGTCGGAAGCCGGATGGTTTTACCGCAGCGAAATTCCGGAGGACCGGACGCATTTGAGTCTGACCGGTGAGATGATGGAACAGTTCAGGAAAGGACTTGCTTAATATGAAAGAAAACGAACGCGAAGAAAAGTCGCTTGCGCCGGACGAAGATGCTGCGGCAAAGCAGAAGCGCCGCCAGCAGGAGGACAGAAGCCGGTTTTTCCAGCTGCTTGCGGGCGGGTATCTGGTGTACCTTGCCTGGCAGCTGATTTCCGGCGCGATCGGAGACAAGGACTGGCAGACGACGAAGCTCGTCGGCGTGATTGCAGGCGTTGTGTTTGCTGCTGTCGGGATCTGGCTGCTGCTTCGCAATCTGCGGGCGGAAGCAAAAAAGTATGAAGCGGCGCAGCAGCCGGAGGATCCGGAAGACAAAGAAGGAGAAGACGAGACATGAACAATTCCATGAACGATCTGATGAATTTGATTTCCGTCCTGTGCGGCGGATACTGCCTGTACACCTGGTTCCGGCTGGTGCGGGAAAAGAAGCTTTTCATGAGCAGCGTCCTGCTGCCGAAGGACCGCAAGCCATCCGACTGCCTCGATGAAGAGGGCTACATTAAAGCAATCCGCCCGAAGCTCGGCATTCTGGGACTGGTGATTTTGCTGTTCGGCGTGTTCTCTGCCATCAACGAGCGCTGCGACCCGCCGATTCTGGAATTTCCGTGGACGTTTGTACCCTGGGGTATTGAGGCGGTCGTGCTGATCTGTTACGTCGTGACCAGCTCGCGCGCCATGCGGGATTATTTCTGACCATACAACCTTCACCCCGGCGGGAGTATTCTGCCGGGGTGATTTTTTGCCGGTTTGCGGTTGTAAAATGAGATGGCGTGTGATAAACTAGAACAGTTGTGAAAACTTTGCATGATTTGGAGGGCAAACCCATGTAGCAGCGTGTGACCCGGAAAACTAGACTAGAATTTGGAGGCAGAATACATGGCTACCCTGAAAGAAGAAATCTCCCGGCGCAGAACGTTTGCGATCATCTCGCACCCGGACGCCGGTAAAACGACGCTGACCGAAAAGTTCCTGCTCTACGGCGGGGCAATTGCGCAGGCAGGCGCGGTCAAGGGCAAGAAGAACTCGCGCGCGGCGGTCTCCGACTGGATGGAGATCGAAAAGCAGCGCGGCATTTCCGTGACGTCGTCGGTCATGCAGTTCCAATATGAGGGCTACTGCATCAACATTCTGGACACCCCCGGACATCAGGACTTCTCCGAGGACACGTACCGCACGCTCATGGCAGCGGACTCTGCGGTCATGGTCATCGACGGCGCGAAGGGCGTCGAGCCGCAGACGCGCAAGCTCTTCAAGGTCTGCGCGATGCGCCATATCCCCATTTTTACGTTCATCAACAAGATGGACCGCGAGTCGCGCGACCCATTTGATCTGCTCGACGAGCTCGAAAATGAGCTGGGCATCGAAACGTATGCCTGTAACTGGCCCATCGGCTCGGGCAAGGAATTCCAGGGTGTGTATGACCGCAGAGCCGGTCAGCTGCTGTTCTTCTCGGGCGTTTCGGGCAAAAACCGCGCGGACAAGCTGGAAATTGACCTGGACGATCCGCAGGTGTCCGAGCTGATCGGAGAGAAGCGGCACAACCAGTTAAAAGACGACGTGGAGTTACTTGGCGCGGGGCGCGAGTTTGATATGGCGGAGGTACAGCGCGGCGAATTGTCCCCGGTGTTCTTCGGCTCGGCGCTGACGAACTTCGGTGTGGAGCCGTTTTTGGAAGAGTTTCTGCGCATGACGCCGAGCCCGCTGCCGCGTGTGGCAGACTGCGGCGAGATTGACACGTTCAGCCCCGATTTTTCGGCGTTCGTCTTCAAGATTCAGGCGAACATGAACAAGGCGCACCGCGACCGGCTGGCGTTCATGCGCATCTGCTCGGGCAAATTCGAGCGCGACGCGGAATACTACCATGTGCAGGGCGGCAAGAAAATGCGCCTGTCCCAGCCGCAGCAGCTTATGGCATCCGAGCGAGAAATCGTCGACGAGGCATACGCGGGCGATATCATCGGAGTCTTCGACCCCGGCATTTTCTCCATCGGCGACACCATCTGCACGCCGGGCAAGAAATTCAAATTCGGCGGCATTCCGACCTTCGCACCCGAGCATTTCTCGCGCGTCAGCCCCAAAGACTCGATGAAGCGCAAGCAGTTCATCAAGGGCACCGAGCAGATTGCACAGGAGGGCGCGATTCAGATCTTCAAGCTGCCGAACTCCGGTATGGAGGAAGTCATTGTCGGCGTCGTCGGTACGCTGCAATTTGACGTGTTCCAGTACCGCATGAAGGGCGAGTACGGCGTGGACCTTCGGATGGAGGGGCTACCGTATGAGTACCTGCGGTTTATCGACAAGGCGCCGGTGGCAGACCTCAAGGATCTCAACCTGTCTTCGGACGTGGAGCTGCTGGAAGACTACAAGGGAAGAAGCCTGCTGGTGTTCGCGTCGAACTGGTCGATCGACTACACCATCAAGCGCAATCCCGGTCTCGAGCTTTCCGAGACGGCGCAGAACTGGTAAATGGGTCTCGAATTTGGGACTGTTCACAAAAAATTCACAAATTATTTTTACCGGGCAGGAGGAAATCCTGCCTGGTTTTTTCTATTTATAGAAAAATATGGGATGCAAATTAAAACAAAAGTGTTACAGAAAAGGAACGAAAAGATACAAATTGTGCCGAACCGGCAAAATGACCACAAGCCCTAGTGGGCAAGGAGTTGAGATTCTTAATTTCTCTTAATTTTGCACGAAATAGTTGCAAATTTTAATTTTTATGGTAAACTAAGAAAGAACAATCCCCGCAGAAGCGGGAAAATGGAAGGAAATTGAGAGGTGTTCTTTATGAAGAAGAAATTGAGCAGACTCTTGTGCGCGCTCCTCGTGATGACGATGGTGCTCGCAATGGTCCCCGCCGTTTCGGCTGCGGAGCCCAAAGGAACGGAGGATGACCCAATCATCATGTATGTGGGCGATTATACCAGCGATTATGTCAGCAAGGCATACGGCTGTAATAATTCAAAGCATACAACCGTACTTAAATATACTGAGATTTTCAATGGCAGGGAAACGGAATTGAAGTCCAGCAAGTATGTTTCGTTTGATAACTCTACCGGTGTGTTTAAAGCTACGGCTGCAACAGCAAAAAACGGAACGTTCGGTCTGTTGAAAGTTGAAATTAGCTGTAAAGATGCTTCCTGCTCTTACAAACCGGAAACCGTTTATATGCAAATTTATGCGGTAGCGACTGGTATCACACTGCGAACCTCGACTGGCTCGACGATTAACTCTCTAAGCCTTCCAGTTGACGTAGAGCAGAGAGTTTACTACACGATGAGCCCCTTAACTGCAAATCCAGACAATGTTCGCGCATGGTCGGATAATAAAAACGTGGAAGTTCTCAATAAAGGGGAGAAGGATTCAGACGGTCGCGATGCGTGGGGCAAGGATGCCTACGGTACATACTTCACTCTTAAAGCAACAAAAGGCGGCATTATTACCAAACTGAACATCGAACTGGATGGAGACACATTACATAAGTCTGTCACAAAGGAATTTGACGTACTGACAGGCAGTGCCGCGGTGCTGACACTCAAAACAGGGACTCAAGTTCTTGCACAAAGCAACGATGATAAAGACTCGTATATCGATTCTACAATTGGCAAGACAATCTCGATTACAGCAACAGCAGATTCTGTGCTCGGCGATGTTTCTGACATTGATTGGGACTCCAGCAACCCTGACGTTGCCTCGTTTGTCAGCGTTCCGAAGAACGGTAAGGTTGATCTGAAAGTCGGCGGTGCTGGCACGACGAAAATCACGGCGACCCTCGGCGGCAAGACCGCAACGTTCGAGGTGCGCGTCCTCAAGGACATCACCAGCATTGCGATTCATGATACAAACGGCAAGACAATGGACAATCAGGAGCTGACGGTCGGCGGAGACGAGCTGACAGCAAAGGCAGTTGTCTATCCGACGAAATATAAGGAGAGCGCAAAGTCCGCCGTATGGTCCATTGAAGACAAGGACGTTCTGGATTTCGGCGATACGTACATCAAATGGGTCGACCCGGACACGGGCAAGCTGACGACCGAGACCGCAACGTTCAAGGCTGTCGGCGCAGGCACAACGAAGGTGACTGTTACACTCGGCAATCAGACCGACTCGTTCCGCGTTACCGTGAAGAACGCGGCAAAGACGATTAAGATCAGCAAACTCGTTAATATCTCGAATCTGAGCGCGACGGTTCGCAACGGCTCTGAGACCGAAATCGTTTCGAGAATGAACGCGAACAGCAAGTTCAGCCAGAGCCTTGCGATTACCGATGAGAACGAAACAATTTATGTTCCCGTGCGTTGGGTGTCGGCTTTCAAGGCGTCCAACGGCAAAACCGCGACGGTTTACGGTCAGCTTCTGACCACCGATGGAGAGTACAATTTCAATTATGGAAAGCTCTCGACGCAGATCACGCTGACGGCGACACTGACCGACGACGCGGCGGTGACCGACATCGCCATTACGGCAAACAAGGATAACGCGATTGAAAACGACGTCATCCGTCTGACGGCGACGCCGACGGTCGAACCGTCCAGCGCAGAGGTCAAGTATCAGTGGTACGTCAACGGCAAGGCGGTCTCCGGCGCAACGAAGGCGACGCTTTCCTACACGATTCCGAAGTCCTCTTCCGACAGCGCCACGTTGTATAAGTTCGTCTGCGAGGTGACTGCGTCCTACAAGGGAACGAGCACGACCTCCGAGTCTAAGGCGTTTAACGTTACAGTTTCCAGAGACTACACTGTAAGTGTTACGACAACGAGCTCTAAGAACGGCTACACTGTAGGAGACAAAGTTGAGATGAAGGCAACGCTCTACTATAAGGGCAGCGCCGTCTCCAACAGCTCGTTCTCTTGGCAGCTGTTTGACACCAACGATAACGCTCTCGATTCTGGCATCGCAACCGTCACTGGCAACAACGCCACCGCAACGGTCAACACTAAGGGCGTCAAGAGTGCGAAGGGCGACAAGATTGTGGTTCGCGCGACGGTTGACTACCGCGGCTACAGCTATTCCAGCAGCGAGACCATCACCGTCAATCCGGCAGAAGCCGCAACGGTCAAGCAGTCCGTCGGCTCGGGCGCAGCGCTCAAGTCCTCCAGCATCACCGCAGCCATCACCAGGGCGGCAGGCTCCGGCACCAAGGTTTCCTATCTCATTTTCAACACCCCGAAGAGCTGCAAGCTCTCCAAGAGTTCGAGCTCCTCGACCTCCATCGGCGACACGAAGTGCTACGTTTCCACGTCTTCCGGTCAGAAGCTTTCCGACGTCTATGTCAAGACGACCGCTTCCAGCGCCTCCGTCACCTACACCGCCTATGACGCGGACGACTACGCACTGGCTTCCGGCACTGTGAGCTTCGACGCGAACGACTCCAACGACACCATCTCGTCTTCCGGCGCAAGCTTCAAGAACACGGCGGCTGTCGATCAGATCATCGAGGAATACCCCGAGGCGGAGTATGTGAAGCTCGATCTTCCCAGAGCCAGCGAAGGCAAGCTGTACTACGATTTCAACACCATCTCCGACTTCGCGTCCGAAGTCAAGGATTCCGACAAGTACTATGTGAACGCGAGCTCCTCGCAGGCGGATGTCGAAGACGTCTACTTCCTGCCGGTCTACGGCGTGAAGGGCAAGATCACGATTGACTACACCGCTTACGGCTCGAACAACAGCGACCTCGGCACCGGCAAGATCACGCTCAGCGTCAAGAGCAAGACCGCTTCGAGCAAGTTCACCGATGTCACCGCCAGCAACGTTGGTTCCTGGGCGGCTGACTCCATCGACTTCTGCGCGGACAACGATCTTGTCAACGGCAAGAGCACCTATTCCTTCGCCCCGAAGGATAACCTGACGCGCGGCCAGCTCGTCGCGATTCTCTACCGCGCGGCAGGCTCTCCCTCCGTCACCGGCACGACGAACCCGTTTAACGACGTCAAGACTGGCGACTACTACTACAATGCAGTCCTCTGGGCTTACAAGAACGACGTTGTCAACGGCACCGGCGCGGGCAAGTTCTCCCCGAACGCCAACGTCACGCGTGAGCAGATTGCGGCCATCCTGTACCGCTACATGGGTTCGCCCGCGGCAACCGGTTCTTTGAGCGGCTACACCGATCGCTCCAAGATCAGCTCCTGGGCTACCACCGCGATGCAGTGGGCCATCGGCAAGGGCTACATCACCGGCACGAGCAGCACGACGCTCGACCCCCTGGGCCAGGCGACGCGCGCACAGGCTGCGGTCATGCTGCACCGCTTCCTGACCAAGTAAACAGCGAACGGAAATAAGAATATACCCGAAAGGCTCCCGGATACAAATCCGGGAGCCTTTTTCTGCACACGAAGGCAGTATCCGGCATAGATTGATGCAGGGCGAAACGCCCCGGAAAATAGGAAGGAGTGTCAGACCTTGACCAATCAGAATGACGCGGCAAACGGCGTGATGACGCTGCCGCAGTGCGCGAACGCAGACGGGAATCTGCCGTCGTGCGCGCCGCTGGCAAATCCATATGTCCCGTTCCAGCAGACGGGTCCGGAGCTGTATCAGGCGCCCTGCGCGCTGATTCGCGGGACGCTGTTCCCCGGACTTGATCTTCCGTATGGCGGGCAGGAAAACACGCAGGAGAAGCTGGCAACGGCGTCGGTGGAACTGCAGCAGATGGGCTTTGCGCTGCAGGAGCTGGCGCTGTATCTCGACACGCACGCGCAGGACGACGAGGCGGCGCAGCTGTTTAACCAGTATGTCGAGATGTATCAGCAGGCAATCGAGCAGTATCAGCAGGGGAATGGACCGCTCACGCTCATGGACGCGGCGGCTGGCGGCACGTATGACTGGCTCTCGGGACCGTGGCCCTGGGAATACGGAAAGGAGCGGTAAGAGAAAATGTTTGTTTATGAAAAGAAGCTGCAGTATCCGGTAAGAATTCAGAATGTGAACCCGCAGTTGGCGGCAATTGTCATTTCGCAGTATGGAGGACCTGACGGCGAGCTCGGCGCGTCGCTGCGGTATCTGTCGCAGCGCTATTCCATGCCCTATGACGAACTGAAAGGGTTACTCACGGACATCGGCACGGAGGAATTGGGGCATCTGGAGATGGTCGGCGCGATTGTCCATCAGCTGACGAGAACGCTCACCGAAGAGCAGATGAAGGAGCAGGGCTTCGCCCCCTATTTTGTCGATCATACGGCGGGCGTCTATCCGCAGGCAGCCTCCGGCACGCCGTGGTCTGCTGCAACCATGGCGGTCACCGGCGACCCTATGGCAGATCTGGTCGAGGATATGGCGGCAGAGCAGAAGGCGCGCGTGACGTATGACAACATTCTCCGGCTCAGCGACGACCCGGATGTCAACGACGTCATCCGGTTCCTGCGCGAACGCGAGATTGTCCACTTCCAGCGCTTCGGCGAGGCGGTGCAGCTGCTGCGCGAGAAGCTGGACGAAAAGAATGTCTACTATATGAACCCTGCGCTGCTGTCTTGAACGCAAAAAGGGGAGCTCGGAAGGATTCCGGGCTCCCAAGCTTTATTTCTGCTCTGCCATGTAAAGAGATACGCGGTTCTGAATCAAAGCTGCCGTCTCGTCGATGGTTTTTGCGCCGGAAAAGTAGGCGGCGCACTCTTCCGAGACGATGGACAAAATGTTCTCGTCGAACGAGTACACGCTGTGCGTCGAGTCGATCAGGTCCCTGACGATCTGATACTGCTCCGGCGTGACGGCGTACACATCGACGGTCTCGTTGAAAAAGCCGATTGTGTAAAGAATCACGCGGATGGGCTCGCCGTTGGCATCTAAAACCGTATTGCCGTTTTCATCCGTGACGTATTCCTGCTTCATAGCATCCGCAGCCTTTTTGTCGAAGGCGGAATTGAGCATCGGGAAGCCGGTCTGCTGCAGCTGCACGTCTTCGGACAGAAGCGAACGGATGAAGCCCCACGCAGCGTCTTTATCCTTGCAGGCGGTCGTCATCGCAATCGAGCCGAGCGGCAGAAAGCCGCAGCCGTAGCCGCCGGTAACGCCGGGGTAGCCGACAAAATCAGCATCGTTTTCCATAGCCTCCAACTGATAGTAAATATCGTCAAAACCGGAAAAGGCGATGTTTGCCAACAGCTGCTGCTTCTGCCCGACGCGGCGGTAATCGCTGTCATAATTGTCGAAGTCAAAGTTCGTCGTGTCAAATTCCGCCGGGAAGGAGTCTGCAAACGAAAGGAAGGACTTGAATGCGTCCGTTTCAAAGCTGCACGTGCCGGATTCCCAGTCGACAAATTGCGATAGAGAGCTTGCAAGGCAGGCAAAGACGACGGTGTCTTTCGTGTAGTCGACATTGAAAACAGTTGCGTCGGCGGGAAGCTTTTTCATCGCGTCGTGCATCGCGTCCAGCGTCCACGCATCGTATCCGCCGACGATCTCATGCTTTCCTGCTGCGCCGATGACAGAGAAGGCGGTAGGCATCTGATAGAGCTTTCCGTCCGTCTTGATGGCGTCCAGCACATTCTGGTTAAGCTTTTCTTCCGATACCGCGCTGTCGGCGCGCAGGAAGGGCAGCAGGTCCTCCAGGAAGCCCTTCGCGGCGTACTGCGCGACGGGAAGCTCTGTGGCAGTGAAATCAATCAGATCGGGCAGATTGCCGGACAGAAGCTCCGTGTTGAGCTTCGTGATCGCGGGGGAGGAGTCTTTGGTGTAAGAGCCTGGGCTTGCAATGACCTCACTGTACTGCGAATAGTCGAGGACTTCAATGCGATAGGTGTCGTTTTCGCGGTTGAATTTCGCAATCTGCTGGCGAAGAGACTGGCTGAGGTCCAACGTCGCCAGTGTCAGAACGGTCTTCTCCGGCAGCGTGGATGCGTCTACAGGGTGCAGTGTGTAAAGACCGTAGGTCCTGTCGACGCCTTCGTTCTGCGTGCTGAGCAGTACCTGCAAGTCGCCGTTTTCGGAAACAGAAATGTTTTCAAGGTTCGTGGCGTCGAGGTCGCAGTCGAGAAGCGTGACGACTTTTGCTTTCTCCTGCGCGGCTAAATCATAGCGGTAAATGGTGCCGCTGCTGCCGAAGAGATAGAACCCGCCGCCCGCGGGGTCTGCAAACACATTCCATGCGTCGACGCCAAGCGAAAGCGTCTCGCCCCAGTCAAGCTTTTCGCCGTCAATTTCGGTGAAAACCTGGTCGCCGGAATCGTCATAGTACAAAATGCCGGTCTTGCCTGTATCCAATGTGGCGAGATTTCCGTATTTTCCGTCCTGCGAGAGCGTTTTGAGAAGCTTGCCGGCTTCATCAAAAATGTAGATCGTGTTCGAATAATCCGCGCAGATGAGATGCCCTGCGCTATCCGCCGCGAGGTATTGAAGAAAGACATCCGAGACATTCAAGGCGCTGTCTGAGAAATCGGCGCGGACGGTTCCGAGCAGCGCGCCGTCGGGGGAGAAGTGGACGAACGACCAGATGTAATCGCCGTCCTGAGCTTCCTGCTCAAACGTCTGACAGACTGCCCAGACAGAGCCGTCTGCCGCCTTTGCCAGCGCGTTTACCTGCGGCTGTCCGTAGCCCTCCACGAGCAGCTCCAGTACATCGATTGCGCCGGTTTTCAGATCCTCGCGGTAGATCGTGCTTACGTAGCTGCGGTAGCCGTAGACTGCGCCGGTCGTTTCGTCAATCTCCTGCGTGGTCTGATCGCTCGGGTTCATCGCCGCGAGGAAGAGTGCGCCGTCTGTGAAGACGGACGACTGCACCGTATCCAGACCGTCCGGCAGCTTGAGGAAGGTCGCCTGATAAGCAGTCTTGTTTTCCGTCTCCGATGCTGTGCTGGTGGACTCTGGCTGTGCATTGCCGTCCGGCTGGGAACCGGTTTTTGAGCAGCCGGTAAACATCGCCAGCGTCAGCGCGAGAATGAGTGTCATAGCAATAATTCGTTTCATATGGAATGCTCCTTTCTTATGGGAGCATCATAGCAGAAATTTTTGCCATTCCCGCATTTTTAAGCAAAGCTTAAGAAAAGCTTCAGCAAAGAAAAAAGAACGCCTCTCAGGCGACTGAGAGGCGTTTTTCAAACGGTTAGGAAGCGGTGGCTTCCGGCTTGTACTGCGGATTGTAGTTTACAATCCGACCGATATCCTGCAGCGCCTTGACCTGCGCTTCGTCGACGGGGTTATCCCAGAGGTCGAGCTGCGTCAGAAGCGGGCAGTCCTCAAGCCCCGAGATGTCGGAAATCTGGTTGTAGTCGGCGAAGATGTAGTTGAGACTCGGAAGACCCTTCAAAGGCGAAAGATCGGTGAGCTTGTTATTGTTGACGTTGATGCGCACCAGCTTGCAGCTTGCCGCATCGAAAGCGGGAAGCGCTTCAATCTGGTTGTCGCTGGCGAGGAAATACGTCAGCTCCGGAAGCCCGGCGAGAACCGAAACATCCTTGACCTGATTGCTGGAAATATCCAGAACAGACAGGCTTACACAGTCGGACAGCACAGAAATATCCAAAATGTCGTTGTTGGAGGCGTACAGCTCCTGAAGCGACGTGTTGCCCGCAAGGCTCGACAGACGAGACACACCGCAGTTTTCAATATGCAGCCGCTCCAGGGCAAGGCAGCTGTTGAGATACGTGATCGACTTGACGGGGTTGTTGGTCAGATAGAGGTCCTTGAGCTGCGTGAGCGCCGTGATGGCAGTCAGATCCGTGACGGAGTTGTTCGTCAGATCGAGATAGGTGAGATTCGAAAGCCCGACGAGATTGTTGATCGACGTGACGGCGCAGTTCTCCAGAATCAGCGTTTCCAGATCCGGCAGCGTGCCGATAGCTTCGAGCGTCGACGTGGGAAGCGTCGAGCCGGACAGGTCGAGCGTTTTGAGCGTCGTCAGCTGCGGCAGGACGGAAAAATCAAGCCCCGTCGCGTTCTGGATGGTCAGCGACGTGAGACCTGCGAAGCGCGTCAGATCGGAAAGATCTTCGACGCCTTCGGGAAGGACCAGCTCCTCAATCTCCCACAGCTCGTCAGACATGAGCGTATCCGAAGCGCGCTTGCCGAGCAGCTCACGGACGCAGCTGTCCAGTGCGGCATCCGAAAGCGTGACCTCTTCGACGACGCTTCCGATCGTATAGCCTGCGTAGACCGCGTCGCTTACCAGACCGTTTTCCGCGACGGTGACGGCGACAACCTTGCTGTCTCCGGCAGCAAGTGTTACCGGACCTTCGTAAGCGTCGGTCTGGATGGAAGGAAAGTCGAGGTTTACGGCGAGATATGCCTGCCCGCCGGTCGCCTGGACGGAGACGTCAATGTACTCGCTGTAATAGCCGCTTTCGGGGGAGAGAACCGGCGCACGGGGACGTAAGGCGTCGATCTGCGCCTTGACATCGCTGCTTGTAATGCGGTCGAGCATCTGCTCAGCGTCCAGAATCTTGTCCTGCGCGATGTAGGTCTTCGAGAGCGCGACATAGAGCTGCACGGACTCGGGGTTGTTGGTGATAGCGCTGACGAGGGTATATTCCGCCTTCGTGTAGTTGCCGCTGTTGATATATGCCTGTGCGAGGCGCACGGGAAGATTGGCGTTCTGCGGGTCAAGGCGGCAGGCGGTCTCATAGAGCGAAACCGCACGGTTATAGCGCCCGGCGTCGTAGAAGTGGTCGCCCCAATAGGCAAAGACGCTCATGGTGAGGTCCGGGCGCTGCACCAGGAAAAACCAGCATGCCGCGCCGATGATTGCCACAACCAGCAGCACAATCAGAAAAATTTTCAGAATATATTTCATAGCAAAAGCTCCTGACAGCAAAGTTACAATTTGTTATCTATTATAAAGCTTTCATAAAAGCGTGTCAAGCACGGCGTTATGTCAAGCGGTATATTTGATGGCACGCAGTCATACGATGGAGCAAAAAGGAGGGATGGCATGAAGACCATTGCGATGTGTGCGCTGCTGGCAGCGCTGGCGTTCGGGCTGCTGCCCGGAAACCGTGATGAAGCCGCGGCGCCGGACGAGGGACTGGTGCTGCTGGTCGAAACGCAGCAGGACGCACAGGCGCCTCAGAAAGCATCTTCTGCGCGGCAGAACCAGTCGGAGAAAGCCGCTGTGCAAACAGCGCCGGATGCACAGACGGTTCGCCTGCTCGATGGCGGCGCGGTGACAGCGCTTTCTATGGAGGACTATCTGACAGGGGTGCTGCTCAGCGAAATGCCGGCAGACTTTGAACCAGAGGCGCGCAAAGCGCAGGCAGTTGCAGCAAGGACATTTACCTGCCGGAAGCTCTTGCAGCCGAAGCACGAAAACGCGGATGTCTGCGCAGAGGCTTCCTGCTGTCAGGCATGGACAAGCCGGGAGCAGCTGCGGCAGAAATATGGCGCGTCCTTTGATGCGGTTTGGAGCGCGGCGCGCGAGGCGGTCCGGCAGACGGCAGGGGAGGTCCTTACCTATGACGGACAGCTGATTGACGCGGTTTATTTTTCCTGCTCGGGCGGGGCAACGGAAGCAGCGGTTGCGGTCTGGGGGACGGATGTGCCGTATCTGCAGGCGGTGGAAAGCCCGGGGGAGGAGGCTGCGCCGCGCTTTTCCTCGCGGGCGGTCTTCTCGCCGGAGGAATTCTCTCAGCGTCTCATGCAGGAAAACCCGGACGTGCAGCTGAGCGGAAGCCCGGATACCTGGCTCGGAGAGACGACAAGAAGCGCGGGCGGCGGCGCAGCGATATGCAGCATCGGCGGCGTTTCGTTTTCCGGTACGCAGCTGCGGCGGATGTTCGGTCTGAACTCCACAAGGCTGACCCTTTCCTATCAGGACGGGGATTTTGTCTTCGACGTGACCGGATTCGGGCATCGGGTGGGCATGAGCCAGTACGGCGCGCAGACGATGGCGCGGCTCGGCTTTTCCTACCGGACCATTCTGCAGTATTACTATCAGGGGGCGGAGGTGGAGCGGCAATAGGCAAAAAAATCTGCCCCGGAAGAACCGGAGCAGATCGAAAGGTTTCTAATTAGAACAGGTTCAGAGCGAAGGTCAGGACCAGGAATGCAGCGCCGATCCACTTGGTAGCGCCAGCAAGCTTCGCGTCGAGCGCCTTGGACTTGTTTTTGCCCATGAAGCTGTTGTCGCCGCCAGCGATGGCAGAAGACAGGCCGGAGCTTTTGCCGGACTGAAGCGTCACGATGGCAACCATAGCGACGGCGAGAAGCACCTGAATAATCGTCAGAACAGTGTGAAGAGCAGTCATAATTTCCTCCAAACGTAATTGCCGTCCTTCACCGGCAGGCGGCTCGCCGAAATGCATTTCCATTCAAAAAGGCAGAAATGCCTTTACATAGCAAATAAAATCATACCACAAACAATGGCGTATTGCAAGAACTTTTTCCTGCAAAACCACAAAATATACGGGAAATCAGGATTTTGTGACCCATGTGTTGGTGGCAGCACAGGTGAGGTAGGCGTTGATGAAGCCGTCGAGGTCGCCGTCCATGACGGCGTTGATGTTCGACGTTTCAAAGCCTGTGCGTGTGTCCTTGACCAGCGTATAGGGCATGAAGACGTAGTTGCGGATCTGGCTGCCCCATTCGATCTTGAGCTGCGTGCCCTTGATGTCGGAGATCTTGTCGAGATGCTCGCGCTCTTTGATTTCAATGAGCTTGGAGCGGAGCATGCGCATGCAGGTTTCCTTGTTCTGGAACTGGTCACGCTGCGTCTGGCAGGAGACGACGATGCCGGTCGGCTTGTGGATCAGACGCACAGCGGAGGATGTTTTGTTGATGTGCTGACCGCCGGCGCCGGACGAACGGTAGACCTGCATTTCGATATCCTCCGGACGAATGTCGACGTCCTTGGTGTCGTCGGCAATTTCCGGAATGACCTCAACGGCGGCAAAGGACGTCTGGCGGCGTGCATTTGCGTCAAACGGGGAGACGCGGACCAGCCGGTGGACGCCGTTTTCACTCTTGAGAAGCCCATAGGCATTCGTACCCTCAACGAGAATGCTGGCAGATTTGATGCCCGCCTCGTCGCCGTCGAGATAGTCGAGAATTTTGTAGCTCAAGCCGTGACCTTCGACCCAGTGGGTGTACATGCGGTAGAGCATCTGCGCCCAGTCCTGCGCTTCGGTGCCGCCGGCGCCCGCCTGGAACGAGACAATGGCGTTGTTGCCGTCGTATTCGCCGGAAAGCAGCGTCTCCAGACGCTCACGCTCCATCTCTTCTTCAAGCGCCGTGTAGCCCTCTTTCAGCTCTTCGAGCATCGAGTCGTCGTTTTCTTCGATTGCCATCTCGCAGATGGTCATCAGGTCTTCCCAGTGGCTGCACATTTTCTCGTACCGCTCCACCTTTGCCTCAACCTGACGCGCCTGCTTCATGACCTTCTGGGAAACCTCCGCGTTGTCCCAGAAGCCGGGGGACTCGATCTGTGCGTGCAGACGCTCGATGTCTTCCTTGCAGCGCTCGATGCCGAGCGATGCGGCAAGCTCGTCCAGCTTCGGCTTCAAGCCGTTCAGCTTGACCTTATATTCATCAAATTCAATCATCATACTCTGTCAATCCCAGCGTTTTCAAATTTTCGTCACAACTTTAAACATTATAACCGAAATCATGGAACATGTAAAGAGGGAAAGGAGCGTTTATGGCGCTTCTTTCCCTCGATTTGCCGCTCAGCGCTCGCTGACGTGCCAATCGCAGTCGGCGAAAATCAGATCGTCCACATCGCCCTGCGGCGCGGGCGTAAAAACCGGTTCCAACATCGTTTCCCTCCAACCATAAAAGCATTACCTTTTATTCTATGCAGCAGAAGGGAAAATAGACCTCGGTCAGTCGCAGAAAACGTACTGCTTCATGCGCTTGCAGGCTTCCTCCACCAGCGTGTGCGGCAGGGCGAGGTTCAGCCGGATGTGGCACGGACCGTGGAACGGGCGACCGTCCTGCCAGCCGATGCCGACATCCCAGCCTCGCTTGAGAATGTCTGCAATGGAAACACCGTGTGCCTGCGCGTAGCCGGCGCAGTCGACAAAGAGCATATACGTGCCCTGGGGCTTTGCGCAGGTGACGCCCGGAAGCTCACGCGCGAAAAAGTCGCAGACGTAGTCAACATTGGAGGCGATGACCTCGCGCAGCTCGCAGAGCCACTGCCGCCCCTCGGCAGTATATGCGCCGGTGAGCGCGTGCATGGAAAGCACGTTCATCTCGTCATAATGGGAAAGCGACGACTCCTTTTCCAGCCGTTCGCGCAGCATTTTGTTATACACAATATGATAGCTGCCGACCAGACCCGCAAGGTTGAAGGTTTTGGAGGGCGCATAGAGCGCGATGGTGCGGTTTTTCGCATCGGGGCTTACAGACTGCGTTGGGATATGCTGATAGCCGGGCAGGGTAAGATCCGACCAGATCTCGTCGCTGACCACCATCACATCGTGCTTTCGGAACAGCTCCATTGCCTGCTCCAGCTCCCAGCGCTCCCAGACTCTGCCGCAGGGATTGTGCGGCGAGCAGACGATGGTGGCGTGAATCTTATGCTGCACGATCTTTTCTTCCATGTCGGCATAGTCCATGCGCCAGACACCGGCGTCGTCCTTTTTGAGCGCGCTGTGGATGATGTGATAGCCGTTATTTTCCAGGCTGCTGGTAAAGCCGACGTAGGTCGGACTCAGAACGAGCACCTTGTCGCCGCGCGAGCAGAAGACGTTCAGCGCCGACACAACGCCGCCCAGCACGCCGTTTTCATAGCCGATATGCTCCGGCAGCAAGCTCTCCACACCATTTTGCGTCCGCTGCCAGTTGATGATGGCGTCAAAATACGCCTGCGACGGGCGGAAGTAGCCGAACAGCGGATGCTCGATTCGCTTGGCAATTGCCTGCGCAATGGTAGGGACGGTTGCAAAGTTCATGTCCGCGACCCACATCGGAAGGAACGAAAAGCCCTCCTTCGGCGCGTCCGGGGAAAAGCCGGTGCTGGTGCCCACGCCGTCCACCGCCAGGGCGTCCATATTGTGCCGGTCATAAATGGTTGTAAAATCGTAATGCATGGCAAACCTCTTTGTTTCTGCCGGAATCCGGCAAATTTCCATCCTATTATAATATGCCGGTCCATGCTGTGCAAGAGCCAGTTTGTCCGCGGCACAAAAACACCCGCGGCAAAGCCGCGGGTGTTCGAAAAAACGGAATCAGATCAAGCCCTGAATGAGAATGATCAGAATCAGAATCGGCAGAATCCACTGGAAGTAGAGCTTGAGCTTCGGAGAGAACTTGATGCCCTGCCCTTCGTTTGCCTCGGCAATGTACTTGTCAAAGCCCCAGCCCCATTTCGAGACGCAGAACAGAAGATACACCAGTGAGCCGATCGGAAGCAGCAGATTCGAGACGATAAAGTCCTCGGTGTCGAGAATGTCGCGCCCGCCGATCAGATGGACGTTCGACCAGATGTTGTAGCCGAACACGCACGGCAGGCTTAGAATGAGCAGCAGCACACAGCCGATGACGGACGCCTTCTTCCGGCTCCAGCCGAAGGTATCCATGCAGATGGCAAGGATGTTCTCGAGAACGGCAATCACCGTGGAGAAGCTCGCGAAGATCATGAACAGGAAGAACAGCGCGCCCCAGAGTCTGCCGCCCGCCATGTTGACAAAGACGTTCGGAAGCGTCTGGAAAATCAGCGACGGACCATGATTCGGCTCAATGCCGAACGAGAAGCAGGCAGGGAAGATGATCGTGCCCGCCATCAGCGCGACAAAGGTGTCGAGCGCGCAGATGCGGACCGCCTCGCCGGGAAGCGTATGGCTCTTCGAGGTGTAGCTGCCGAAGATCTCCATAGCGGCAATGCCGAGGCTCAGGGTGAAAAATGCCTGATTCATGGCGCCTGTGATGATGGTGCCAAGACCGTTTTCCTGCACGCTCTTTGCAGTCGGAAGCAGATAGAACTTCATACCCTCGGCTGCGCCGGGAAGCGTGAGGCTGTGAATAGCCAGAATGAGGATCAGCGCAAGCAGCGCAAGCATCATGCCCTTGGAAATGCGCTCCAGACCGTTCTGAAGACCGAAGCTACAGACAAGGAAGCCTGCAATCACGACGACCTCCGTCCAGAACGCCATTCTTCCGGGCTGGGAAAGCATGCTTCCAAACACGCCGCTGGCAGACGCGGTGTCCATTCCGGCATGGAACGTGCCGATGAGGAACTTTCCGAAGTAGCTGACCATCCAGCCCGTGACAGTGGTGTAATACATCATCAGCATGACGCAGCCGAGCAGGCAGAACCAGCCGTGAATGTGCCACTTCGAGCCCTTGGGCTCCAGCGCTTTATAGGCAAGCACTGCGCTTTTTTTGCTGGCGCGTCCGACGGCAAGCTCCATCGTCAGAACCGGAACGCCCATGACCAGCAGGCAGATCAGATAGATCAGCACGAACAGACCGCCGCCATACAGACCGGCGATATACGGGAAACGCCAGACATTGCCGATGCCGATGGCGCAGCCTGCGCTTACGAGCAGGAATCCCAGACGGGAACGAAATGATTCTCGCTGCATGATAAATTACCTGTCTTTCACAAATTGTTGCGCAAGTTGCGCTTTTTTATTTTAGCGCATTACATCAGAATTTGCAAGGGCTAAAGCGGAAACGCTGGGGTAATTGTGGAAATTGCTGAAAGACGCATGAAACGCAGTCTGCACCGGTCCGTTTTGCAGTGGGAGAAAAGGATTGGGCGCGCTGCAAAACTGCAACGCGCCCAGCTGCGGAAAGGGATAAGGGATTATTTGTAGAGGTAGCTGTATTTGGAGCGGACCGTGAGAATCAGGTTCTCAATCTCTTTCGGAAGCTCGTTGGGGGCAGAAAGATCGTATTCCCGGACCTCTGCCATGCGGACGAGAACCCTGTTTTCATCCAGGAACAGAACGCCTGCGTTCTTGCTGTCGTCCATGTCTTCCTTCGTCTGGAAGAGCGTGAACTTGTCGCGGCACGGTTCGGAAGCATACGGGCAGAACTGCGTGCAGTTGCCGCACTCGTTGCACATTTTGTCGATGTGCAGAATCTGATGCCGCCCGTCGGAGAGCTTGATGACGACGTTTGCGCGGTTCGGGCAGGAATCGGCGCAGTTTTCGCAGACGGTGCTGCAGTCCAGGCAGCGCGAGCCTTCGCAGCAGGCGTCCTTTGCCATCTTCAAAATGCCCTTCTTCGCAATTGCCTGCACCTTGGAGGGATACGCCGTCTCGGGAATCTCATAGGTGTGTGCTTTGCCGATCACAGCCTCTGCAAAGGCGGCTGCGTCCGCGATGCCCTCAACGACGGTGGCAGGACCGCGATGTGCGTCGCCCGCGCACCAGACGTTCTCGACGTTGGTCTTAAAGGCAGGACCCTTGCGCTCCATTTCGATGCCGTTGTCTGCCATGAGCTTGGCGTCGACCTTCTCGCCGACGGCAGAGATGACCAGATCGCACGGAATCTCGAAGAATTCGCCGGTAGCAACCGGGGAGCGGCGACCGGAAGCGTCCGGCTCGCCGAGCTTCATTCTTTCCAGCTTCAGCTTGCCGTTTTCCTGCGCAATGGGAGCCGCAAGCTCGACCATGGCGACGCCATCGTCGATGGCAAGCTTGAGCTCATGCTCGTCAGCGGGCATTTCCTTCTTCGTGCGGCGGTAGACGATGGTGGAGGACTCGGCGCCCATGCGCTTGGCAACTCTTGCTGCGTCCATCGCGGTGTTGCCTGCGCCGACGACGACCACGTGACCCGTGAGGCACGGCTTGACCTGCGTCTTCATTTCCTTCATCCAGCCGATGACGCCCTTGACGTTGCCGGGGATGTCGAGCTTGCCAGCCTGCCAGGCGCCGGTGGCAATCAGAATGTGGGTGTAGCCGAGCTTTTTGAGGTCCTCGACCGACGGAGCCGGAGCGCCGCACTTGACCTCGACACCGTAGCGCTCCATCAGAGCGATGTCCTTGTCAATTGCTTCGTCGGAGATACGGAATGCGGGAATGACATAACGCGGCACGCCGCCGAGCTTTTCTTCGCGCTCAAAAATCGTGGTCTCGATGCCGGCGCGGCCTAAGAAGTAGGCAGCGGCAATGCCTGTCGGACCGCCGCCGATGATGGCAGCTTTCTTGCCGGAGACCTTTTCTGGAACCTTGATGTCGGCCATCAGGGCGCCGTAGCCGTGCTGTGCGGCGATCAGCTTGGTGTCGCGGATCTGGACGGACTCTTCGTAGAAATTACGCGAGCACTTGTTCTGACAGCGGTGCGCGCAGATGGTGCCGGTGATGAACGGCAGCGCGTTCTTTTCGGTGATGAGCTTGAGCGCGGGACCGTAAAGACCCTTGCGGCAGAGCTCTATGTATTCTGGGATATCCTGATGAATCGGGCAGCCGCTCTTGCAGGGCGCGGTGAAGCAGTCGATCCAGGGTACTTTTTCCTCGGACTTTCTCGAAGCGACAGGCTTGATGGGCTTGAGATGATGGAAGTCCGAGTGGCTGGCAGTGGACATGTCGCTGATGGCGCTTGTGTCGGTGCCGCAGAAGGCATGGTAGGGAAGCGCTTCAACCTTTTCAACCATCTGGTGCAGGCGGTTATATCCGCCGGGCTTGAGGATTGTAGTCGCGACCGTGATGGGCCAGATACCGGCGGAGAACAGCTTGTCGCAGTTGAAGAATTCCGCGCCGCCTGCAAAGGAGATGCGCATTTTGCCGTTAAACTGCCGGGAAATGCGGTTGCACATTTCGATCGTCAGCGGGAACAGGCTTCTGCCGGACATGTACATTTCCGTACCGGGCAGCTCGTTTCTCGTCGTGTCGACGGGGAAGGTGTTGGAGAGCTTCAGACCAAATTCCAGACCCTTGGAGTCAGCCAGCGCTTGCAGGCGCTCGAACATCGGAACGGCGTCGACCCACTGCAGGTCCTCGTTGAAGTGATGCTCGTCGAAGACAATGTAATCGTAGCCCATGGAATCTAAAATCGTGCGTGCGGTCTTGTAGCCGAGAATCGTCGGATTGCACTTGACGAAGGTGTGAAGACCCTTTTCGGTCAGCAGATACGACGCGATGCGCTCGATTTCCTGCGGAGGACATCCGTGGAGCGTGGAGACCGTGACGCTGCGGGAAACACGCGGGGAGATGGAAGCAATAAAGTCTTTTTCTGCCGGGAACAGCTCGGTGAGGACCGCGAGGCACTCTTTGAACTGCTTCGTCTCGGAGGCATCCATCATATTGTCAATATAGGTGTTGACCTTTTCACCCTTGATGCCATCGAGATCATAGCCGACGGACATGTTGAACACGAATCCGTTGGGGTCGCCCAGACCGTAGACCTTGGAGAGAATCTTGAGCGCACACCACGCCTTGATATACTCGTCGCGCGCCTGCGGAATCTCAAGCTCGGTGGACCATTCCTGATTGTAGCCCTCGTCGGCAGCAAGAATGCACGGACGCGGCACACACGCGGCAAGCTCCGCGCCGTCCATCTTCTGCACGGTCTTGACCTCGAAGAAGCGCGCGCCTGCAAAGTAGGCGGCAATGATGTTCTGCGCCAGCTGGCTGTTGGGACCGGCAGCAGGACCAAACGGCGTTTCAATGCGCTCTGAGAAGATGGGCAGCGTCTTGCCGCTTGCGTAGTATGGAGTATGGACGCCGAAGATTTCGCCTTCGCGCGCGTATTCGGTGACGATCCAGTTCATCAACGACTTGAACGGAATCGGATACATTTTTTCAGACATGAAAGTTCCTCCTTCGTTTTATCTTGCAGTTTCCATCAGAAGGGGCAGGGGCGGGGCACCGCCCCTACGGGTAAAGCGTAAAATCAGTAGGTTCTGTGGTTCAGTTCGCCCCAAAGCTTCTTGGCTGCCTCCAGGATGTGCGCGTTTTCGGCTTCCTCGTCGATGCCGATGAGCTCGCGGTCCTTCATGAGAATCTTGCCGTTTGCAATCGTCGTGCGGCAGAGCTTGCCGGTCATGCCGAACAGAATGTGACCGTCGATGTTTTCGTCCGAGAACGGCGTAAAGGGCTTGTAGTCCATGACGATCATGTCGGCAGCGGCACCGGCTTTGAGAACGCCCAGCTCGTCCGGGAAGTACTTCGCTCCGATTTTGGCGTTGTTCTTAAAGAGCATGTCGGTCACTTCGCACCATGCAACGTTGGGAAGGCACGCGTTGAGTCTCTGGACGCAGAGTGCAGCCTTCAAAGACTCGATCATGTCATTGGTCCAGGCGTCGGTGCCGAGACCGAGCAGAATGCCTTCCTTGCTTAAAGGCAGCACCGGGCACACGCCGACGGCATTGGACATGTTGGACTCGGGGTTGTTGACGACCATCGTGCCGGTATTCTTGATCAGCTCGATTTCTGCCGGGTTTACATGGATGCAGTGACCGAGGATGGTCTTTTCACCCAGAATGCCATGGTCGTGCAGACGCTGAACCGGGCGGCGGCCGTAGTTCTGCAGGCTGTCATACACATCGTTCATGCCTTCAGAGACATGGATGTGGTAGCCGGTACGACCGTTGTTGGCTTCCACCATGCGGTCGAAGGTCTTGTCGGAGATGGTGAACAGCGCGTGTCCGCCGAACATCGCGGCGAGCATCGGGTCCTTGTGCTCCTGACAGTAGGTGATCCAGTCGGCGTTTTCCTTCACAGCCTGGATGCTCTTTTCCTCGCCGTCGCGGTCGGAGACCTCGTAGCACAGGCAGGAGCGGACGCCGAACTTCTTGGCGCTCTCGCCGATCTGGAACAGGGAGCCGGGAATCTCGCAGAACGAAGCATGATGATCGAAGATCGTCGTGACGCCCTGCTTGATGCAGTCGATGTAAAGTGCGTCTGCCGAGGCTCTCGTGCCCTCGAGCGTCAGCTTGCGGTCCATTGCCCACCACGTGCCGTCCAGCACCTCATAGAAGTTGGTGGGGTTATTGCCGACGATCGAAAGACCGCGCGCCAGAGCGGAGTAGATGTGGGTGTGCGCATTGATGAACGCGGGCATGATGACGTTGCCCTTGGCGTCGATGATTTCCGCCTGCGGATATTTCGCGCGCAGGGCTGCTTCTTCGCCGACTTCTACGATCTTCGTGCCTTCAAAGACGACGCCGCCTTTTTCGTAGTAGCCTTTTGCGTTGGGATCTCTGGTAATCAGACGACCGTTTGTGAGTAAATACATACTGATTCCTCCTTGTTTTGATGCGTTCACCCGGAATTTGGATATGAAAAAGTGCTTCAGGCGAAATACCTGAAACACTCAACCAGATCAGCCGAGTGATAGTTGCAGCCCGTGTGCGAAACACTTCCTTACAGCTACCAATCTTAGATTGTACTTCAATTATAAATGCCTCATAAAAATTTTTCAAGCGCCATCAAAAAAATTCTGCCCGCCAAATCCTACAAACTTCTGCGCCCGTTTTTGAGCAACATGCGAAAAGGGAGCATATTGTTCGAGATTGGAGAATGCAAGGGGCAGGGCAAAAAGAAAAATCAAAATTTCTCAAAAAAGGGCTTGCATTTTGAGAGCGTGTGTGCTATTATACTGGAGCGCTGATGAAAGCGTTGTATGCGCCGGTAGCTCAGTTGGATAGAGTGACTGGCTACGAACCAGTAGGTCGGGGGTTCGAGTCCCTTCCGGCGTACCAGAAAAGCAGTTGATTTCTTCGTGAAATTGACTGCTTTTCTAATTTTTCTGCATACTTTCCCTCGCACGGATTTTGGTTTACCGCACATTTTACGCACAACCGAACAAAAACCACGGTGGACAGCTGCTTGTCCGCCGTTTTTTATGCCTTTTTGCGTCGGAGCATCACGTCTGCCAGCGTCTCGGACGCCTTCGCTTTCGCCTCGTTGATGGCGTGTGAGTAAATGTCCAGCGTCGTGGAAACATCGGCATGACCGAGCCTGTTTGCGACTGTGACCACATCCACGCCGTTTCCGATCAGCATGGAGGCGTTCGTGTGTCGGAATCCATGCGGATGCAGGTGCGGGAGGTTATGACGCTTTGTGAACTTGCGCAGCCAGCCTGCGAAGCTGTCCGGGTGTATCGGTGCACCGTTGTTCTTCACAAACAGAAAGCCGCTGTCCTGCCAGCGGTCGCCGTTCTTGAGCCGGAGCTCATTGTACCACGCCCGATATTCCCGCAAAAGCTGCATGGTCTCTTCCGGGAGCGGAAGAAACGTTGTGTTCTCCGTCTTCGTCGTGCTTTCGTAAATGCCGAGCTTCGGAAGATAGAGAAGCGAGGTGTCAATGCAGACGATATGGTTCTCAAAGTCGATTTTCTCCCACTTGAGACCGCAGATGTCTTCGCGGCGTCTTCCTGTGATCAGGAACAGGTGCAGCATTGTTTTCCACTTGATGGATTCCTGCTCTGCCGCGTCCAGAATGGCGGCGACGGTATCCGGCTCGTAAAAATCCGGCTTGCTTTTCCCGACCTTTGGCGCTGAAGCCTTTGCTGCCGGGTTGTAGGGTATCAGAAGCTCGTCCTCTGCCTGCTGCATGACGGTGTGAATAAACCTGTGATGTTCCGCAACGGTCTTTGCTGAAAGCGGCGTCCTGTCCTGTTCGATGTTGAACAGGTCTTTTGTTTTTCTGCCAAGTGCGGCAGAGATTTGGTCTGCTTTGGCCTCCATGATGGGCTCCTTCCGGCAGGCTGTCGTGATCGTAGTCGGTGATACGCCCGCTCTGGAGGCCAGTGCATCGCGCGTCACGCCCGCTTTTTTGAGATAAGCCCCGAGGTCAAGCTTCGCCGTTGCGCGGCTCTTGCCGCTGCGTACGCCTTCTTCTTGCAGATTCTGATAGAACAGGTTCAAGTGCTGCGGTCGGATGTCACAGAGGCGCAGATGTCCGATTGCCTGATCGCAGCGGGAAAGCAGATATTCGTAGTGCGAAAGCGTCCGCTCTTTGATGCCCGCGCTTCTTTTGAGGGCGATGACGTAGCGGGCATAGGAGGAAAACGTCTGGCGATTGTCGGTCTGGTATCCCTGCTCAATTTCCCGCTCAAAGTCCGCTGCTGCACGCTCCACGGCCTTCTGCATCTGTCGCTCGGTCATTTTGCCTTCCGGTTTCCACGTCCGGTAGTGGCGCACCTGCTTTCCGCTGATGTCGCGTCCCTGCGTGACGGTGATCTGGAAAGAGACGCCGGTCTTGCCCTCAATCCGTTTGATGTTTGCCACTCTTCTCTAGCCCCTTTCTTCTTTCATAGCTCTTTTTCGAATTCGCGCAATTACGACACGAAGGCGAACAATAAATCGCCGTTTTTTTACTCGAGACAAACACTCGCCCGCAATATTGGCAGCATTTCACTTCTCTTGTATCATCATAGAAAAGGAAGAGAGTGATTGCATCAAAAAGTGTCTTAACCTTTTTTGCCTCTGCCCATCCGCTAGCCTGCGTATAGGTTAGCTCGATTGAAATATTACTTTTAATTTGTGGACGGTCATATAAGGGGGTATAGTATGTTCTTTTCAAAAGTTCCTCATAAAGTGAGGGCTTGGAGTAGCGCAAATAGAGTTCAAATATAAGATAGAGCCAGTAACTAACCGGAGCAGAATAAATTGACTTCGGAAGTGACGTATTTAGCATGATTGGGGCCATAAGAAGTATTACTGAAGAGGCTGAAGCAGGCGCGGTATACTCCTCTATTGCTTTGAGACTTGGCAAACCATATTTTGCAAAGAACTGAGCTGTTTTCCTAATTATCAATTTAGAGTTTTCTTGCAAGAAAATACACCGTTTATCAGAAAACGGACTGTAAAGCTTATTATCGATACAGTCATCTGTAGCTAAGTAAGTTGTTGCTACATCTGCTGCTTTGAACTTGTCCGGATCTTGACGCTTTATTCGTTCCGAGATAAAACACATAAAATCGTCATAGTACATTGGAACATATTTCGATAAATCTATATTTTTCTCGATAAGAGTTGCTAGTTCAAAAAAATCTGAAATTAAATCATCGATTTTTACTAATACGTTAACACAGAGCGGGCGTGGGGATGGCGTATCGACGTCAATACTGCTGCGAAGCCATGTTACACCGTCTCGTTTCTCAACTAAGACATTTTGTATAGTGGATGCGCACGTTAACTCGACAAATATATTTTTGTTCATAAAAACCTCGCAAAATTCTAATAGTTCTAATATTATGAAACTCGTGATGCTGATGATATACTTAGAATGTAAGCGATAAAGTGATTTTTGTCAAGGAGGAATTATGGAGAATATTCAAATTCGAATGGCAGCGAGAGAGGCGCACATTCCGCTTTGGAAGATTGCACAGATGGTTGGCATTAGTGAACCGACATTGACACGCTGGCTACGCGTAGAACTCTCTCAGGAGAAGAAAGTGCGTATTTTGCAAGCAATTGAACAGCTAAAAAGGGAGGCGATGTCTGCTTGAGGCAGATGCGAACCATTGACGAGGCTGCAGCTTTTATGCGGCGAACAGACCCGCACACGGCGGTCACGAAGACTGCATTGCGCCGTTTAGTCACGTCGGGGCAAATCCCATCTGTTCGCGTTGGGACAAAGTATCTGATTGACCTCGGCGTACTCGACGAGTTTTTTGGTGGGCAGACAGCGAAGGAACAAACCATACAATCTGGCACGATTCGTCCGCTGGCCGTCGTTCCGGGAGGTCGCGCCGATGCGGTATGAAAACGAAAAAGCCCCCGCCGGTGTTGCAGCACTAGCGGAGGCGTGGAAAGATGATTTTGCGGTCAATCATTCCGTTCCTAATTTTATCACAAGTGTCGGGAAATCGCTACATATTTTTGAACTTCTTCAAACCAGTGCAGAGAACGGCGTAACGCTGCGCGAACTTGTGGCTCTGACCGGCATGAATGAGCGGCTGGTGCGGTTCAAAATCCAGCAGGAGCGCAAGGCAGGAAAACTGATTCTGTCCAATAATCGGGATGGTTACTTCCTGCCCGAGGGCCCGGAGGATGTGCGGCGCTTTGCCCGTTCCATGAGCCGCAGGGCAGCTGAGATTGCAGGTGTTGCCCGCGCAGCGGAAACGGCGCTTGCGGATATGAGCGGGCAGGAATGTTTGGAGGGCTGGACGTAATGGCAAGACCGGGAGTCATGTTTTATTTCGATATCCGTCCGTGCATCCGGCGGTTGAGCCTTGAGGACAAGGGGCAACTTTTCGAGGCAATTCTGGACTATGCCGAGAATGGTATCGAGCCGGAGCTGGACGGCGCTTTGGGTGTCGCCTGGGACTTCATCCAGCCGCGTATTGACCTTGACTCTGAACAGTACGAGCTAAAGGTCGAAACAAGCCAGTACGCAGCTTTTTCGAGAGAACGAAAGAAGTTGGGACTTGAACCGATTGACCGCGATGAATGGCGGTCTATGACTGACATCGAGCGACATCGGGCGATATCGAGCGATGAAAGCGATACACCTGAGACATCGGGCGATATCGGACGATATCCAAATACAAATACAAAATCAAATTCAAATTCAAATATTCTTTCGTCCGAACTCGGCGCTGCCGAGCCGGACAAGCCGGAATCCAAAGAGCGGACGAAGAAGGTTTTCCCGCCGGACTCAGACGCATATCTGGCAGCGTGCTGTCTCCGCGACGAAATCGCGCAGCGATTGCCGACAGCATCCCCGCCGAGCGAGAAGCAGCTGCAAGCATGGGCAGGCGCGTTTGACAAATGCCATCGGTTGGACGGACATGATTGGTCGGAGATTGAGCGGGTGTTGCTATTCTCGCAGGATGACCCGTTCTGGCAAAAGAACATCTTGTCCGGTGAAAAGTTCCGCAAGCAATACACTGCGCTGTTGGCGCGGATGGGGGTGAGCTGAACGGACACTTCGCAGTTGGAATATTCTGTCATTGGCGCAATCTGCATTGAGCCGAAGATCTGCGACAAAATCAGCGGCATCCTGAGCCCGGACGACTTCTCCATTTCGGCTTGCAGCGAGGTCTATGAAGCCGCCTGCGACGCACTGAGCCGGGGAAAACACTTCGACGCAGTTCTTGCCGCCGACGCCATCCGGAATCGTGTGGACGATGCGGTTCGGTTCATCCGCGAGTGCATGGACGTGACACCGACTCTCGCAAATACAGAAGACCATGCACGGATGCTCCACCAACGCGCAGGGGAAGCGCGGTTCAAGCTGGCGGTGCAAGAAGCGCTGGAGGGGGAGGACGCAGCGGCGGCGGTCGCGGGTATCTGCCAGAACTTCCTACGGGCAAGCGCTGGCGACGGCTTACAGAGCATTGGACAGGCGATGAAGTCGGCGTGGGATGGCATTGCAAACGACAAAGAGCTTCGTATTGACACCGGCTTCCCGAAGCTGGATGGGCTTCTCAAGGGCATTAACGCCGGACAGCTGGTTTTGATCGGCGCAAGACCCGGCGTCGGAAAATCCGCCTTCGCCCTCGACCTCGCCGAATATGCCGCGCGTAGTGGGCACGGGGTTTTGATTTACAGCCTTGAAATGCTCAGTGACGAGCTGGCCGAGCGCTTGATGGCACGGAAAAGCCGTGTCACGATGGACAAACTCATCGATAAGCGGCTATCCGACGAAGACCTTGCCGATCTCGCGGCGGCGTCCAGCAGCCTGTCTCAGCTGCCCATTACGATCTGCGATTCGCCGAACGTCACGGTGCAGAAGATACGGGCGCAGGCGCGGACGATCAAGGGGCTTGAGCTAATCATCGTGGATTTCATGACGCTCTTGCAGAGTTCGCAGCGGTACGATTCCCGAAATTTGGAGGTCGGCGCGATCTCCCGGCAGCTGAAAATCCTCGCAACGGAACTGCGCATCCCCATCGTGGTTCTCTCTCAGCTAAATCGCACGCAGGACGAGACGGAAGAACCGGGGCTTATGTCCTTGCGGGACTCCGGAGAACTGGAACAAAACGCCAATAAAATTCTGCTTCTCTGGAAAATCGACCGCGAGACTGGCACGATTGGGGTCAAAGTTGCGAAGAACCGGCGCGGCAGGACTGGTATCGTGCAGATGGATTTTGATGGCTCGCACATGAAATTCACGAAACTGACCGAGGACTACATACGAGCGGTCAAAAAGCGGGGGTAGCGAAATGAAGGCGCTTGACCTCGATGATGTCCGGCGGCTGCTTGTGCACGTCCACGTTCCGAGCAGGCGGCGCGACAGGTGGCTTGCATGTTCAAGGTTTGTGAGCCAGACGGTTCCGTATCTTGACTATGATCTTCGGGACGAAGCAGCAAAGTTGATCGCCCGGCGTTTCCGGGTGTGAAAATAACGAAAAATTTGAACAATGGAGGAAAAATAATGTTTTATATCAAGTCAAGAGGCAGAAAGATCAACTTACGAAACGACAACGTTTTTACACGCTGCCCTGTCTGCGGCAGAGAACACGCCGTAGACATCGTGGAGACCTTCCGGGGCGGCTTCGCGGATCTGTACGGTACAAGCGTTTACTGCCCGGAGTGCGCGGAAAATCTCATTCGGGTGACGCCGGAGGAGAAATAAGAAAAGCCGCCCGGATGGGCGGCAGTCCTCAGGTGGGGTGTACAGATGGTAAATTAAATTTACCACAGGAGGACGCATTTTGCAAGTGTTATCCACACAGGGAGAGCGAACAAACGACATCGCCCGAAGCGTTCAGAACGGAGATACAGACATTCTGGTTCTCTGGCTGGCTTGCCGGAGGCTTGTGATGCAGATGGCAAGACGCTGGCACAGAGCCTTCAACGGCAGCCGGGGCGTTGTTCTGGACGATCTCGAGCAGGTGGGCTTTCTGGCGCTCACGAAGTCGGCGGAGACCTGGAATCCGGACAGCGGCGCGTTTTCCACATGGCTTACGTTCCAACTGAAAACAGCTTTTGCGGCAGCGTATTTTATGCGTACCGAGCGCGACCGGAAAGACCCGCTCAATGATGCGGTGCCACTGGACACACCGCCCGCAGGAACAGATGAGGACGTCATGCTTCGTGACATCATACCGGACGCGGCGGCGGAGCTGGCTTTTGAGGACGTTGAGCACAAAGACCTTTGCAGCGCCGTACAGAGCGCTGTTCTCAGCCTGCCAGAAGACCAAAGAACGGCAATTATCCGGGAATTCTGGTACGGGCAGAAGCCAGACCCAAAGACGCGCAGCAAGGCGATGAAAAGCCTGCGGCATCCATCTGTGAGCAGGGCATTGAGAACATTTTGCTGACCGAAAAGGGCAAGAAAGGCCGAAAATGTCCCATAGAAAGGGGGAATTATCATCGATATCAAAAAACAGCGGGCCTGGCTGCGCTTCTGAGCAGCCCTACAAAGGAAGCCGCCGCCCGCAAGGCTGGAATCAACGGAAAGACGCTGCGGCGGTACTTGCAGGACGAGGAATTTTCGACCGCTTACAAACAGGCTGCTGCCGAAATGGTGGAAGATGCAACGCGCCAGCTTCAGCAAAGTCTTTCGAGTGCGGTCACACGGCTGCGAATGATCGTATCGAGCAATCAAGAGGCAACCGCAAATCAGATTACGGCGGCACGGACGCTGCTGGAATACAGCCTGAAATTCTGCGAGTTCAACGACATTCTGAAACTTTTGGAGGAACGAGATGCACTATGACAGACTCCGGGCGCGTGTGCTGGCGGCGGTGCGTTCCTCGCCTACCGGGGTTGCGCTTGTATTTCCGGACGGAGAGGGCGCTTGGGTAGCGCAGTATAAGAATCCGCCTCAAACAGCCGTCCTCCGGACACAGGAACTGGCAGCATTACACATTCGCCGGAACACACCGCAGCAGACACCAATTATCATCATCGACGTATAGAAAGGAACGATTACATGAACATCAACGCAAACATTGAAACAGCGGGTACTGTCCGTGAAAAGGTAAAATCCGCCCTCGGCTTTGACCGCACTTCTGCACTCGATCTTGTGCGGCGCGAAGACTTTGCAGACGATGAAGCCTACCTCGACGCGGCTGCAAAGGCAGAGTTGGAGCGCTCGAGTCCGGAATACCGCGCAGCGCGAAGCCGACTGAAAAACGAGTATCGCGCACGGCAGGAAGAGGAGCAGCGCACGGCACAGAGCGAGGCGTACAAGACCATTCGCGAGAACACCAGCCTCGATGAGCTCGACCGGCGCAGCATCGACGAACAGGCTGTAAGCCTTGCCCGCCGCGACCTCGCGGCAAACCGCATCGCAGCGTCCGAGCTGGGCAAGACCATTGAACGCTACGCCGCAGAGCTCAGCGAAAAGCGCAAGAGCGAAAAAGCTACCAGCTCGATGTTCAATGCCGTGCTGCGCGGTACGCTGTGACGTAACATCGGGAAAACATATTTTTACAAAACGAAAGGAACGAGCTATGGAAAAATTCAATTTTGATACCGGCATGAAGGAGTTCGAGATCAACGACGCTGTTACCGTGTCATTCAACCCCACAGACCCGGAAACGATCAAGAAAATCTTCGACGTCTTTGATTCTCTGGATGCAAAGCAGGCTGCTTACAAGGCAGAAATCGCGCGATGCGGCGAAACGAAAGAGATCTTTGACATCGCCAGCCGTCGCGACGCGGAAATGCGTGAGGTGCTGGACAGTCTTTTTGGTAAGCCGATCTGCGAACCGCTATTCGGCACGATGAACGTCTACGCGCTGGCAGACGGTCTTCCGGTCTGGTGCAATCTGATGCTTGCTATCATTGACCAGATCGACACGCGCTCTTTACAGGAGCGTAAGGGCACCAGCGCAAGAATCGAACAGTACACAAAGCGTTGGAAAAAGTGACTTGCGGATGGGGCTCCCCGGCTTTGGAGAGTCCCATTTGTGCAATGAAAGTGAGGCGATAGCATGAGTACAAACATAACCGGGGGCGCGGATGGCGGCATTGCCATTCAGGTTAAACTAGATACAAGCAAAGCGTCCAAAGAATTAACCCGGCTTGAGCAGAAGATTCTCAAGCTGCAAGAGGAAGTAACCGTCGGCAAGACGAAGAAAAGCGCCCTTGTTGCGCAGCTGGAACAGGCGAATACAGAGCTGACAGCATTACAGGCGAAGACGAAGATCGACGGAAAGAACTTCGTCATTTCCCCCGAGGACAGCAAACGTATTTCGGATTTGAAAATCCAGATCGAGCAGACGCAGGCGGCAATCGAGCAGCAGAACAAGGCACTTTCCGATACGCAGCTGACCTTAGACGGCGTCAAGACCCGGTACGGCGAGGTTACGCAGCAGGCGCAAGCACTTCCGCAGCAGAGCAGGAAACCGCCGGAGGCTCCATGCAGGAAGCCAGGGAGCACGTAGAGCAGACGGCAGATGCTTTTGCACAGGCGCAGCGGAACGCCGAAGAATTAAATGACACGATGGACGGAACGCAGGACTCGGCGTCACGCATGGAAAAGGCAACGGCGAAGGTGCAGAAAAGCATGGAGCGTATCGCAAAGCGCATCAAGTCCCTGTTCGGTCAGGCGCTGTTCTTCGGGCTGATCTCCCGGGCGCTGTCAAGCTTCCGTGACTGGCTCGGCGAGACGATCCGGCAGAACGACGCGGCGACAGCGGCGGTCTCCCGGTTCAAGGGCGCGCTTCTGACGCTGGCGCAGCCGATTCTGGGCGTGCTGCTTCCGGCGTTCACGGCGCTTGTGGATGCTTTGACGCGGATTGTGACAATGGTTGCGGAGTTCATTTCCATTCTGACCGGAACCAGCTTTTCTGCGTCGAAGGACGCGGCGAAGAACCTGAACGAGGAAAAGAAGGCGCTCGACGGCGTGGGCGCAGCGGCGGCAAGCGCAGAAAAGAGCATGGCGGGCTTCGATGAGATCAATAAGCTCACGGCAAATAACGCCTCTGGCGGCGGAGGCGGCGCGTCCTCCGGCATTGCAGCGGAGTTCGATTCCCTGACGTCGACGCTTCCGAAGTGGCTTGCGAACCTTGCAAAGGCGCTGCACGACTTCGCGGAAGATATCGTAATTAAAATCCGCGAGCTGAAATTTGAATGGGATAAAGGAAATATCCTCAAGAGCAAGGACGCATGGGTGGTCATGCTCTCCGGCATCCTCGGCGCGGTGATCGGCGCAGCGTTCGGCGGCTTGACCGGCGGCGTGATCGGCTTACTGCTCGGCGTTGCAATCGGCATTATCAGCGTTACGTGGATGGACAAGCTGAAAAATCCGGGGCAGGCAAAGAATATTGCCATACTTGTTCTGTCCGGTATCATCGGGGCGGTGCTGGGCGCGATGTTCGGAGGGCTTGCAGGCGGCTTCATCGGGCTTCTGCTCGGTGTGAGCATCGGCATTGTGGCGGTGCGCTTCACCGACGATAAGTTCAGCAAGTGGACGGCAGAGGACACCTTCAACACGGTAATGACGGCAATTCTGTTTGCCGTTTTGGGCGCGACGTTCGGCGGACTCAAAGGCGCGGTGCTTGGGATTTTGTTCGGCGTGACCATTTCGCTGATCGCCATCAGTTTCAAGGACGAGCTGAAAGGCATCGGTTCTTCGACAAACGGCTTCTTCGACCTTCTGAATATCCTGCTCGGCGTGATCATCGGCGCGCAGTTCGGCGGTCTGGCCGGTGGTGTGATCGGTCTGATTCTCGGCGTGAGCATCAGCCTTGCGAGAATTGCATTCAGCGACGAGGTTTCGGAAGCCTCGCGAAAGCTGGCGGCAAGTGGGCTGAAAATCATTCTTACGTCGCTTATCTTTGCTCTGATCGGCGCGGCATGCGGCTTCGGTCCTGCGGGTGCGATCGTCGGCGGCGTCATCGGTCTTGTGGCGGGGACGCTGATTCAGATCCAGGCGATCAACTTTGACGATTCTATGTCGGAAAAAGAGAAGCAGAAGGCGACAGGCATCCTGAAAACCGTGCTGTACGGCATCATTGGCGCGTTGATCGGCGCGGCCATCGGCGGCGTGTTTGGCGGCATCGTCGGTGGTATTGTAGGTATTTCTCTAGGCCTTGCCATCCATTGGAGCAGCATCACCTACGACGAAGTACCGAAAAGAACCGCAGGCGGCGGTTTCTCGGGCGGCGGAGGCTTCGGCAGCCGGACATCCAGAGCCGCATATCAGAGCTTGCAGGTTCCGCCCGCCAGCTCTGTAGACCTTCCACGCCTTGCATCCGGCGCGGTCATTCCGCCGAACCGGGAATTCCTTGCGGTTCTGGGCGACCAGAGACAGGGCATGAACATCGAAGCACCTGCAGAAATGATTCGGCAGATGGTGGCAGACGGCATCCGCGCGGCAGGCATCGGAAGCGGAAGCAGGCCACAGACGGTGATCTTGCAGGTTGGCAGACGCGAGCTTGGGCGCGTGGTGTATGAGCTCAACAAAGAGGAAACGCAGCGTGTAGGTGTCCAGCTGGCAAGCGTCAAAGCGTAGTCGCAAACGATATGCGAACATTAGTTCGCGATCAGAGACGCACAGCGGAGCATAGGCGACCGAAAACGTTTTATCCGATTTGTTTATACAGAAAACGAAAAACGCTGTCACGCGGCGCTGAACGCCTCAGAGCTGCATAGCAAAACAGACCGTGGGGAATCATCTCCACGGTCTGTTTTGCTTTGGCTTGAAATCCGCATAGTAAGGGGACTTATTCAGAACGGCTCCATCGCAATCACCCTCGCAAGTGTCCCGTTCTCGTCATCCTCGATGATCTCCCATTTCCCCGGTGGCGTTTTACCGTTGAGCGGTGAGGGGGCGGAAGCGGAATAAAGGTAATCTTCTCCCTCGTCGTCGATGATGCGTAGCAGGTCATATTCGATGCCCGTGCATTCGTAGGTCTTCCCGTCCGTCAGCCCGAGAACTCCTCCGCCAAACGTTGGTCCTTTATATCTCACCTTCATTTCTTCTTCACCCCTTTCAGTTTCTCTTCAAAGTGCGTTCCGTCGACTTTAAACCAGTGTACGTCATATCGGAAGCCGCCTGTTTGTATTATACCATCCATCTTTCACCATTGCAACGTTCACATCGGGCGCGCTGTCTTCTAGGCTCACCGTGCATGATCTGTGGAATCCAGACATTACGGATGTGGGAAACCACCCGCTCACAATCCATGTGTGCTTCGTCAAAGATACCAGTGTTCTTTGTGCGGATGGCTTTAATCAGCCGCTTGCAGCCTGCTTTGCTCATACCGTCAGGCGGAACCAGTTGCACTGCCTGTGCTGCGTTTGGTCCCAACTCACAAATTCTGATCTGCAAAAGTGCCGTGAACACGGCAAGCTCGTTATATGTCATGCTGTGGACGGCATCAATCAGTTTCTCTCTGGGCTTCTCCATTGCAATACCTCCTAACTGCGGCTTTGCGCCGCCTGCTTCTGCGCTCTTTCGGCCTTGAACTGCCGGACCATTTTCACCAGTTCTTTTCGTTCGTCCGGCGTCAATTCCAACACAGCGGCCTTGAATGCTTCACGCATCCGGTCTGCATCGTATTCTTTTTCTGCTTCTGAAATCATGCTGTTTTGCTGTTCGTGCATAAGAATCCTCCTAGTAATAAGTTTCAAAATAGCGCAGCTCGCGGATGCGGCCGCTGAAAAAGTGGTTGATGTTATAATCGCAGTTCCGGTATTGTGTCCGGAAGTGCTTGTCGATCATGTCTTCGTAACAATCCGGGTCTATGTCCATCGTGGAATTGGCTTTGTCCGTCTCATCGATGTACGGCATTTCGCGGATGATGCGTTCGATCTGTACAGCGCGTATCGGCGGGTGCGGAGCGCCCGTGTACGCCTCGTACTGCTCAAAGTAATACCGGAACACCTCCAACACTTCCGCAAGGCTGTACGGGCTGTCTGCATACACAGACGCGGTGATACTTGAGAATTTGTCAAAATCAAAGAACAATCTCCTGCCTCCTTTGGCGAGTGCGGAGCGGAGCGCGGAAGCAGCTCCGTTCCCTTGTACCCTTATACAATTTATATCTGCTTCTTACTTCTGTTTCTTCTTCTACTTCTGTGTCATTCGATATCGGTCGATATCGACCG
>OIWM01000546.1_pt1 | contig 44864 bp, 48 predicted proteins | sample 1587451 | NCBI WGS metagenome assembly OIWM01 (sample SAMEA3888907, study PRJEB22519) | human gut metagenome | biome: human gut; feature: human-associated habitat; material: faeces | place: Denmark | collected 2011 | reverse complement strand
CCCGTACACAATCGTTTCCATGTCTTTTTCATAAATCTAATGCTCCTTTCATTTTTATAATTAAAATAGACGCTCATTTCTGAACGTCTATAACATACGAGTATCTTGATTTCTAGTGATAAATGATTTATAGTTTGTTTGTAATGTTTTCTAATAAATTAAAGCTTTAAATTAGCCTTTGTTGCTAACAACCTGCTAACACTCTACGGTGTATGAGGGTACACCAGAGAATATCAACAACTAAACATAACAAGCACTTACGCTTTAATTTACGGCATTAAACGCTCCCAAGAGGATAATCGAACTTCCAGCTACCACGGTTCACAGAGAACTCCTAAGCGAAGGGTCGGACGTTCGAATCGTCTCTGGGGTGCCAGACAAACGCGGAAGAAGTAACATTCTTCCGCTTTTTTTGAATCACAGGAAAGCGCAAGAGAAAGAATCGAATGAGGCAAATTAAATGAATGTGATCAGCTTGTTCAGCGGCTGCGGCGGTCTGGACCTCGGATTTGAGAGAGCAGGGTTTGATATACCGGTAGCAAATGAATATGCCCCGACGATTTTTGAAACGTTCAAGGTGAACCATCCCAGAACCCATCTGATTGAAGGCGATATTCGAAAGGCAAGCAGGAGTTTGTTGACCGCGGTGTGAATCTGATTTACCAGAGCCTCGACAAATTTGCCTCCAAGGGCAAGATCAGCGAAGAGGCGATTGCGAAGATCAAGGAAAGCGGCATCACGACCTACACCTCGATTGCCGAGGCAGTCAAGGAGGCACAGTTTATCGTCGAAGCCGTTCCCGAGCGGATGGACATCAAAAACAGCACGCTTGCACAGATTTCCGCAGCCTGCAGCCCGGACGCGGTGATTTCCACCAACTCCTCGACCATGAGCATCACCGAGCTTTTCAAAGCAGTAGAAAAGCCGGAGCGCTTCGTCGGCGTCCACTATTTCTTCCCGGCGGTGCTCATGAAGCTCGTCGAGATCATCCGCGGCGACGCAACCTCCGATGAAACGACTGCGTTTGCAAAAGCGTATGCCGAGCATGCCGGCAAGACCGTCGTTGTTGCGCAGAAGGACCGTCCGGGTTTCATCGCAAACCGCATTGTCGCGCCGGTTGTCGTCTACAACGGACGCATGGTCGACCGTGACGACTTTACGCCTGCCGATATTGACCTGTCCATGATGAAGAACGGTCAGAAGATGGGTCCCATGGAGCTGGCGGATTTCACGGGCGTCAATGTGACCTCGTTCTGCCAGGACTACTATCACGAGCATCTGTCCCCGGAGTATGAGCCGTCCAACGCGGCAAAGAAGCTTCTTGCAGAGCACAAGCTACTACACATGGCCGGAAAAAGGTCGCCCCGTGATCGACGAGAGCCTGTATACCGGCAAGTATACCCCCGACATTCCGAACTTCATCCAGGCAAATGAGGCATGCAAGCTTCTGGAAGAGGGCGTCTGCTCGCTGGAAGAGTGCAACACCGCCATGGAGCTCGGATACAACATGGAAGGTCCGATTCATTACATCCAGAAATTTGAGCCGCAGCAGATCGCAGACGCGCTGAACGCGGTTGCCGATCACTTCGGCAAGAAAATTTTCAGACCCGTTGCTACCATTACCACGGGCGCATATAAAAGAGGCTGACGCAATTGCTGCGCAATTGAAACTCAATTGCGCCCATTTTCGCTGCAAACTGCCGTCCGCTTCTGAAAAGAGGAGAACAGTATGAAAAAGTGTATTATCATTCCGGATTCGTTCAAGGGAACCATGTCTGCGCTGGAGTTCTGCCAGATTGCCGAGAAGACGGTCAAGCGCCATATGCCCGGCTGCGAGGTGCTGACCATTCCGGTGGCAGACGGCGGAGAGGGAACGGTCGACTGCTTCGTCTGCGCGCTGGGCGCGGAGAAAATCGAGCGCAGCGTCTGCGGTCCGTGGCAGGAAAACGTCTCTGCCGCCTACTGCGTTAAGGACGGCACCGCGTTCATTGAAATGGCGCAGGCGGCTGGACTTCCGATGGTCGGCGAGCACAAAAACCCCGCGAAGACGACGACCTTCGGTGTCGGCAGCCTGATTCGCGATGCCGTGGAGCAGGGCTGCAAAAACATCGTCATCGGTCTCGGCGGCAGCTGCACCAACGACGCCGGCGCCGGCGCTGCCGCAGCGCTCGGAACGAAGTTCTATAACGAGAAGGGCGAAAGCTTTGTGCCGACCGGAGACACGCTCGAACAGATCGTGTCCTACGATACGGCAGAAACTGAGCGCCTTCTTTCCGGCTGCACCGTCACTGCTATGTGCGACATCGACAACCCGATGTACGGCGCGCAGGGCGCGGCGGCAATCTTTGCGCCCCAGAAGGGCGCGGATGAAGAAATGGTCGCGCTTCTGGACCGGAATCTCGTCCATCTCGGAAATCTCATGCAGCAGAAAACCGGGGCAGATATTGCAAACATGCCGGGCGCTGGCGCTGCGGGCGCATTCGGCGCAGGCATCGTCGCATTTCTGGGCGGCAAGCTCCAGTCCGGTATTGAGACCGTCCTCGAGTGCGTCCGGTTTGACGAGCTGCTTGAGGGCGCTGACATGGTCTTCACCGGCGAGGGGCAGATGGACAGCCAGAGCCTGCACGGCAAGGCGGTCATCGGCATCGCGGGAAGAGCCGCGAAGAAGCATGTTCCGGTCACGGTCATCGTCGGCTCCGTCGGAGACGGCGCAGAGGGCGGCTATGAGATGGGTGTGAGCGCCATTTTCAGCATCAACCGCCGCGCCGAGAGCTTTGATATCTCTCGCGGCAAGACCAGACAGAACTTTGAAGCAACCATGGACGCAATTGTGCGCCTTCTGGCACTGAAGGCGTAAGAAAGGGGGAGACGGCAATGGACCAGATCAGCCCGGGGCTTCAAAGTGCGCGCGCTTCCTGGGTCAACACGAAGAACATGCAGCCCTGAAACAGAATTTTTGCGAACGGAAGCACCTGAAAATAGGGGAGCATCGCGTCCATGTCCATGGCTTTTCCCGTTGGGTCGAGCAGCATCATGCATGTGCCCGCAACCGCGCCGAGACCGATGAAAAGCGTCCAGAACAAAAGTGCGCGCCGGGGCGGCTGGAATCTTGATGGCTGCTTCATGTGAATTCCTCCATACTATGCTGCCGGAAAGCGGAAAGAACCCTCCGGCTGCGTTCGATCGATAGGCGAACGGCGTGCACGAAAGGTTCCTCCGAATCCATCTTTTTTGCCTATAACGTGTCAGAAGGTCATTTCCAGCCCGACGTGCAGCTGGTGCAGGCGATTTCCCAGGGTTTGCTTCAGAATATCGTAGGCGCGCTGCCCGGTGCAGTGCCCGGTACAGACAAATTCCAAACCGGTTGCGCGGATATTCTGTGCGACCGCGCGAATTTCGGCGTCGGATTTGTTGAACAGATGAAAGCCTCCAATGTAGCCATAGACGTGCTTGCCGGGGAAAGTCTCCCGGACCTCCCGGATGATGTTCACGACCCCGCCGTGCGAGCAGCAGTTGACGATCAAGAGCCCCCGCTCGGTCTCCAGCACCAGACTCTGCTCGTGCGAAAAATCATCCGGCACGAGCCCGCGTGCCGTTTTCTGATACATCCGTTCGCGCTTTCCAATCTGCGATAAGCCCGGCGTCTTGTGCCCGATCAGATACGCGCCATCGGAAAGCAGATAATCGCCGGAAACATGGACGATGCGGTCTTTGTAATCCGTCAGGACATGGCGCGGAAGACCGATGTATTTGCGGAAAATCAGATATCGGGCGTAGCAGTTTTCCTGCGCGCTTTCGCGAAGATAGAACTTTGCCGTCGCGTTTTCCTGAAAGAAGCGGACCATGCCGTTCGCGTGGTCGTAGTGCGCATGACTGAGCATCGCGCAGTCGACGTCCCGGATGGAAAGACCGAGCGCGCGCATGTTTTCGGCAAACAAGCCGGACGCGCCCGCGTCAATCAGAATGCTGCTGCCCCGATGCGCTGCGAGAATCGAAAGTCCCCATTCGCCATGAAGCGGCTCCTGCGGAATATTATCTACAATGACGGTCAGTTTCGTCTGCATGGTGTTTCACCCTTTTTCGTTTTTCTCCATTGTAAGCGCAAAGCGGCAGCCTCGTCAAGCGTGTGCTCGGATGATTCGCCTGCAGCGGAAGGCTCTCCGGGCAGGATGGAAAACTCCGGATTGTAGACGAAACCCCCGTCCGTGTAAAACCAGACAAGACTTGCGTTTGTGCCGTCCGGGAAGCGGAAGATGGCAGTCAGCTCACTGCTGCTGTTGCCGTCGAGATCGGTAAAATCGCAGCTTTGCAGCGCGTCCTGTGCGCCCTGCATCGCCTGCGCGTATTTTGCAACGGCAATCAGCTGTCCGCCCGACGCGTTGTCCCAGAGCAGGATTTCCTTGTCACTGACATCCAGATAGACCGTTTGCTCCGAGCCGCCAAGCAGCATGGGGTAAGAAAGCTCGCGCGCCGGTGCTGTCGGCTGCTCGGGTGTTTCCAGTTCCGGGGAAGACGGCTCCAGCCGGGCATAGACATCGGAGCGTTCCGTTGCTGCTGTTTCGCAGGTATCCGCTGTCCAAATGCTGGTTTCCATTTGTTTCGTTTTCAGAACGACCTGCTGAATTTCACCCTTGACGGGAATGGTCACATCAAAATCGCCGGTTTCAAAGAAACCGAAAACACGTGGATGCGGCTGTCTGGTGTGCAGCCGCCGAAGCAGCCATCGTAAACGGTCTTTCCGTTTTTGCGCACAACCATGCCCGCGATGTTGCTGTAATCGGTCCGGATGCGCTGTTCCAGTTTTGTAAGCTGCGTACCGTTCATACCTTCGCCTCCGGTCGTGTCTGGAGCCAGCGGTCCAGAAACTGCATCTGCGCTTCGGTGTGGAACCAGTGCTCGCCGCCGGGCATGACGGTCAGCGCCGCGCCGCTTTTCCCGGCAAACGCCGATATGGTCTGCATGGAAGTCAGATTGTCATGTTCGCCGTACAAAATGCGCGTCGGAACCTGCCACACAATCGGGTGCTCGCGCACATAGCGCAGATACTGCATGGAAAGCGTCTCGCCGAACTGCGTGGGAATTTCCTGCTTTTCCGCCAGCTCCTGTTCTGTTACACCAGCCCACTGCATCATATTGCCGATTAACCGCTCCATGTCTACAACAGGGGAGATCAGGTACGCCTCATCGACGGTTGTCTGCGAAAGAGACGACAGGGAAAAGAAGGCACCGATGCTGTTTGCAATCAGGCTCAAGCGCATGCAGCGCGCTTTCTGCGCCCGGAAAAACGCCGGAAACTCCTCCTTCGCCTCCCAGGGCGTCTGTGCGCGGTAATCAAAGCCGATGACCTCCGCGCCCGGAAAGAGCGCTCTGTAGTGTTCGGCTTCTTCCGCAGAGCCTCCTTTTCCGTGTACGTAGATTACGATATGTTTCATAGTGTGTACCCGCTCCTTTGCCTCAGGTTGATGACCGTCCGGTCAGAAATTCCTTCAGCCAGACGATGCCCACCGCCAGCAGTGCAAAGCCGCCGGAAAGCAGCGTCAATACAGTATCGCAGACATCCGCCAGAACCGGATGCATATTCATAAAGTTTTTCATGGTTGGTTCCTCCAGTCTTATTGAACCCGTTGGTAATATTTCCAGAAGCGGATGGTTTCCTGCAAATCCGTTTCGCTTGCAAAGAGCCCCAGTTTCTTTGCAACTGCCAATGCAAAATCGACATACGCATTCGCTCTTGCAGTGGCGACCTGTTTGTCGCAGACCCAATCGTCGTCTGATGCATGTGTCGATTTCACATCGTGCAGGATTCCGGCGTGATCCAGCACGTCCACACCTGCGCAGATTCCGGCAATCAAAGCACCGCGCTGCTTCAAATCCCGCAGAAGGACTTTCACCTCTGCGGTGTCGATCCCGGAAACAGCGCCGCCCGGAACGATAAAGCTTCGAATCTGCGCTTTGTCCAGGTCCTCCAAAGACGCATCGACATGCACGGAAAACCCCTCCATTGCCCGAACCGGCTTTCCGTCCGGCGAGCAGAAAACCAGATCGCAGTGAGAGTAGTTCAGAAAATAGCTCAATATCACGATTTTGTAAAAGCAGCACCTGTCATATACCAGAAACACGTCCTTCATCCGGATACGCCTCCTTCGCAGATTTCGTTATGGTGCGCATATGCCGCGCGATCGCTTACAAAATCCCGAGCAGCGCCGCACCGGCTGTGGTCTGCGCCGCCTCATCCTCGGTCTGCTTCCGGTTTGCAAAGCCTCTTCAAGCGCTCCAGCGCCGCCGGATTGTTGGCAGCGATGCGCCCAAGCACCGGACATCCGTCCATCTGCGCGCAGTCGGCACAGGTATCAAAGCCCTTCTCCCGGACGCAGGTATGGATGGGACAGTGCTTGTCGCAGAACGGCGTTTTGGGACCGTCTACGCGGCAGCCGGTGCAGGCCATCATGTCCGGCGTAATTGGTACCCCGTTGAGCTTCGACCAAAGCGCAGCAGTTTTCTCGCGCAGGGCAGTATCGTTTGTAATCGTTGCGATTCTGGCGTCGCAGGCTTCGCAGTCCAGCCCGCAGCAGCCAATCAGTTGGTTCGTGTGTTTCATCGTTGTCTCCGTTCCTCTGAATTAAAGTATTTCTTTCGTATCATAGTGCCGTTTCCCGGTGTAAGGATATGCTTCGAGGGTAAAAACCTCCCCGTACCCATGATTCTTGTAAAATCCGGGAGCCTGAAAGGAAAAGGTGTCCAAAAAGACATATTTGCAGCCGCGGCGTTTTGCATCCAGTTCCGCAGTCTCCAACAGCCTGCCTCCGATGCCTTGCCCTCGGAGCGATTCGCTGACAAAAAGATACCGGATGCAAAGCCAATTCCCAAAGGTTTCTCCGGTCAATCCGGCGAGCTTTCTGCCCATTTCGTCTTCCAGGAATATGCCGATAGGAACGCTTTGGGATGCCTCGCGGTGCGCGAGATTCTATTTCTTTAACATTTCGTGGATCTCGCGGATATCGCGCTCGTTTCCGTCAGCCGTGATTCTGAAATCCATATGTTTTTTCACCTGCCTTACCAAGCTTTTGCGTCTTCCTTCTGTTGCAATTTCCGGACTGCTGCGGCAGTTATGCCCGCAGGACATCAGACAGCGCGAGAACAGAGCAGCCCTTGCTTTCGTAATAGGAGAGCAGCTCCGGCAGCTTCCGTTTATCATAGCTTGTGATGCAGTCCGACAGCACATGGACGGTATAGCTGTTTTTTCGCATATTGAAGCTGGTGGATTTGATGCACGCTGCGGCGTCAGCTCCGGCAAGATAACACTCGGAAATCCCATGCTCCTGCAGGAAGGCTGCAAACGCCTCACTGGTCAGGGCGTTGCTTTTTGTCTTCGTAAAGATATGGTCGGACACGACGTTCAGCTCCGGCACCAGCTCTGCGCCGCGGGTTCCGGGTTTGAAGGTCCTCGTTCCAGCGGACAGGTTGTTGTGCTGGATATAAACGACCCACAGGTCCTTCCGGACCGCCCAGTCGATTGCCTCGTTGACGTTTTCGATGATTTCTCTGTAATTTTTCGTGATGTCATTTTGCAGGTCGATGACGACCAACGCACTGTTTTTCATAATGGGTTCCTCCACTGTTTTTCATAATGCTCTGATATTCCGGCTGCCCGACGCGCAAAAAGGAAAACGCAGTGCAAACCGGTTTTCCGGATTGCACTGCGTCTAAGCGTCTGGCGTTTTGATTTCTTCCAATATTCTGTTGCGATAGCGAACCACACAGGCGTATTTGCACTTCGGACAGAACAGGGGAAAGTCCTCCAGCACGGTATGCTGCCGGATCTGTGTTCGCGTTTTGCCGCCGCATTTCGGGCAGCAAAGCCAATCGGTTTTGACATGTTCTTCCTTCACCATTCAAGACCACCTCGGTTCCCTTGCAGCTTTGACAGCTGCAGTACGTCAAATCCGGTTTTCATACGGTTCGCGGTCTTCCGTATCTTTTTCATGCAGGTTCTTCTTGTGCTGCCGTCGACCCACTCATTTGCCGACCAGTGCGCGAAAGACAACGTCCCGGTCAAAGGTTCCTGCCGCAAAGCCGGGGACCTCCTTGATTGCCTTGCAGATGCTCAGACTGAAGCCGGTCAGAATGCTCCCGATTTCCCGGTCGGAGTAGGGGCAGTCTCCGGTGACAATCAGGGTGGCAAGACTGTGGACCACGAGCCACAGATCGCGGAAATAGACGTCGGCTTCCTCCGGTGTGATGCGATAGATCTGAACCAGCGTCGGGCGGACTCTTTCCTGCAGATGCAGCATCGCATCCATCGCGCCATAGGAAGGGGGCTGCTTCTGCGTCAGAAACAGCAGCCGGTAGAGCACCGGCTCTTCGCGCGCAAAGCGGATGTATTGTATTCCGACGCCGAAAAACGGAATTTGTTCCCGCAGACCTTTTTCCGTGTAGCTGTCATAGACGCGCACCGCCGCGTCATAGACTGCCTGCTTGATGCCTGCCATGGAGCCGAAGGCGGTAAAAACCGGCTGGGTCGACGTGCCGAGCGCGCTTGCCATTGATTTTGCGCTCAAGCCCTCCATCCCTTTTTCCCGCACGACGCGCAGTGCCGCTTCCACCATTTCTTCCTTTGTAAACTTGTTCTTCGGAGCCATTGCAGTTGTCCTTTCCGCCCATCGTCCTGCTGCTTCACAACGAGCATTATATATTGCCTATTATACATTAGCGGGCTTTTCCTGTCAATACAGCACGGCTTGACAGGAAACAGTGTTTTTGCTACCATATAAACGGAACAGAAGGACTGCGGGCTTTATAGGTACACGAGTTAGTGCAATCTAACTGCTTGCACGAGGGCATGAGTCAGAGATGTTTAACAGGAAGCGATAATCCCATGGCGTAAAACGAACTGTTTGCTCTTGCCTTCGTTGCGCCATATCTTGCAAGCGGCAAAAGAATTCCGCCGCAGACAATTCAGGAAATGATGCGCCGCTCGCTGTATCACATCAAATGGTACTTTGCGAGGACCGATCTGAACACCGACAGGGGCAAGGCGGAAAACAAAAAGCGCATCATGAAATATGTCAAATGGTACACGCCGGAAAAAGAGCGGCAATATCCGACGTCCTTCAAGGTGGATTTCGTCGGGCAGCCGTATGAGGGCGCGTGCTATTATCGCATTACCCGCTGTCCGGTCTGCGCCTATGCTGAAAAGCTGGGCGTCTCGGAGCTGATGCCCCAGTTCTGCGAGTTGGACGAGGTGATGATCGCGCTCCAGCACGGCGTTTTGCACAGGACGCAGACGATCGCGGGCGGCGGGGACTGCTGCGACTACTTCATTACGGGAGACAAGGCGCAAGCTTCCGGCTGCGCATGTTTTTTGGAAGAATGTTTGCGCTGCAAAACAATCGGGTCTGGCGTAAAGTTTGCTCGTTGACAAGCAATTTCCTTTTCCGTATAATAGAAAAAGGCGAGTACCTGCCGGCAGTCAGGCTAAATAGTCTGGCTGCCGTTTTTATTAAGTAACGGAGGAATGCGCATGAACATTACGGTCTATCTGGGCGCAAAGGAAGGAAATGACCCGGGGCTTAAAAAAGCGGTGCAAGAATTGGGAACGTGGATTGGTTCAAGTGGAAATGCGCTTGTTTATGGCGGCTCGAAATCCGGGCTGATGGGCGCAATTGCAGACAGCGTTCTGGCTGCCGGCGGTGAAGTGACCGGTGTGGAGCCGGAATTTTTCATCCAGGACGAGTTTCAGCACGCCGGTCTGACGAAGCTGATCGTGACGAAGGACATGCCCGAGCGCAAAAGCAAAATGATCGAGCTGGGCGATGCTTTTCTCGCGTTCCCCGGCGGCACGGGGACGTTGGAGGAAATTACGGAGGTTATGTCCAAGGTTTCCCTGAAGCACCTGAATGCGCCGTGCATTCTCTACAATCTGAACGGCTATTATAATGATCTGAAGGCGCTGCTGGATCACATGATCGAAAAAGGACTTTCGTCCAGAGAGCGGCAGGAGGGAATCTATTTTGCTGCGAACCTGGAAGAGATCAAACGGATTCTGGAAGCTGGATAAAGCCGAACGGAACAGATACACAGCGCAAGCCGGTCAAGACTGACGGCAGGCGCAGGTGTGTTTGAGCCAAAAGTGCGCGAAAAACCGCAGTATGCAAGCATACTGCGGTTTTGCCTGTTATTCAGCCTCGCGCCATTTGCGGCAGCGTTTTGCTTTTCTGCGCCGGGTAACGGCGGCGGAAATCAGGAAGAACGCAACCACGGCGGCAATGGCGGCAAGCGTCAGGGTGAGATACAGCGTGGTATTTGCACCTTCGGTTTTGACCGACAGCCACAGATCGTTCATCGTCTGCGTCGCTTCGATGCCAAGCTCCTCAAACGCTTCGCTGCGTTCGAGCACGCTCGGGTCCGGATAAGCGACCGGGCTCGACGTGACCTCCTCGTCCATATACTCCTTCGCGGCGGTTTCCGGCGTGGAGTAGCCGATGTAATCGAGGTTCGCCGCGGACACGTCCGGGCGGCAGAGGAAGTTGATGAACGCCTCGGCGCCTTCTTTGTTCTGGCAGCCCTTCGGGATGCACATGGCGTCCGAGAAGAAATTGAAGCCTTCCTCCGGGAAGCTGAACGCGAGGTCCGGATTCTCTTCGACCATCGTCAGATAGTCTCCCGCATAGTAGGGCGCAGCCCATGCCTCGCCGCGCTCTAATTTGTCAAAGATCTGGTCCATGACGTAAGCCTGCAGAACGGGCTTCTGCGTGGCGAGCAGGTCCGCCGCGTTCTTGAGCTCCTGCGCGTCTTCGGTGTTGTAGCTGTAGCCGAGCATCGACTCGGCAATGGCAAAGGCGTCGCGGGGGTTATCGAACATGAGAAGCTTGCCGGCGTATTTGCTGTTCCAGAGGCAGCTCCAGCTCTGCGCGTCCTCTTCGGAAATGTATTTTGTGTTGTAGATCAAGCCCACCGTGCCCCAGGTGTAGGGGACGGAATACTTGTTTTCCGGGTCGTAGGACTGGTTGCGGAAGGTCTCGTCGATATACTCGAAGTTCGGGACATTGGAAAAGTCGATCGGCTCAAGCATATCCTCGGAAATGAGCTTCGCGACCATATAATCCGAAGGAATGATCACATCATACGACGTGCCGCCGGTTTTAAGCTTCGTGTACATCGACTCGTTGGAGTCAAACGTCAGATAGTTGACCTTGATGCCGGTTTCTTCCTCAAACTCGTGAATGACGTCCATGCTGTCATCGGTGCCGTCAGAGATGTACTGTCCCCAGTTGTAGACGGTGATCTCGTTTTTGGCGGCAAGCGCCGTCGTCGGAAGCAGCGCCAGAAGCAGCGTGAGCATCAGAAAGGAAGTAAGCAGTCTCTTTTTCATCCGCGGACCCTCCTCTGCGCGCCGTGCTGGACGCGCTTTTCGCTGCGCGCCTGCAGCAGATTCATAACCACCATCAAAATCAGAATCACCGCGAACATCAGCGTAAACAGAGCGTAGATCTTCGGCTGAATCGGCTTTTTGGTGTAGTTGTAAATCTCGACCGGAAGGGTAATAAAGCTCGAACCGGTGACAAAGTACGAGATGACGAAGTCGTCCAGGCTCATGGTGAACGCCATCAGAGCGCCGGAGATGATGCCAGGCATGATCTCGTGAATGACGACCTTTGTGAACGCCTGAAACGGCGTGCAGCCGAGATCCAGCGCCGCTTCCTCAAGGTCCGGGTCCATCTGCTGAAGCTTTGGCATGACGTTCAGAATGACGTAGGGGAGATTGAACGTGATGTGCGCAATCAGAAGCGTCCAGAAGCCCAGAATGGAGTTGATCTTGAGCATCGTACCCGTGAACGCAAACAAAAGCGCCAGCGCAACGCCGGTCACGATGTCGGGATTCGTCATGGGAATATTGGTGAGCGTCATGACCGCTTTGCGCATCTGCCCCTTCATCGAGTGGATGCCGACGGCTGCCATGGTGCCGAAGAACGTTGCAAGAAGACTCGACAGAATCGCAATGATCAGCGAGTTTCGCAGCAGCGTCAGAAGCGTTTCATCGCGGAAAAGGTTTGCGTACTGGCGGAAGGTGAAGCCCTTGAAGGTTGCGATGTCGAGACCTTGGTTGAACGAGGCGACCGCCAGCGCGATCATGGGGATATAGAGGAAGATGAAGACCAGAACGGTAATCGTGCGGTTTACGTGTTTCATACCTTTGCCATGACCTCCTCTTCATCCGTTTCGCCGAAGCGGTTCATGATCGACACGCAGACGAAAATGAGAATCATCAGCACCAGACTCATTGCCGCGCCGAGATTCGGGTTATACGCGGTTTTGAACTGGGACTCGATGACGTCGCCGATGAGCGTGGTGCCTGTCGAGCCGAGCTTCTGGGAAATGTAGAAGGTCGACACGGCGGGGACGAACACCATGGTAAGCCCCGAAAGAATGCCGGGACCCGACAGCGGAAGAACAACCTTCGTAAAGACCTGCTTGGGCGTGCAGCCGAGGTCCAGCGCCGCTTCAACGAGGCGCTTGTCGATCTTCATAATGACCGTGTACAAAGGCAGAATCATGTACGGCAGGTAGTTATAGACCATGCCGAGAATGACCGCGCCGTTGTTGCGGATGAGGGGCAGCGGAGAAAGACCCAGCGCACGGATGAAGTTGTTGATGATGCCGGTGTCCTCCAGCATCGCGACCCACGCGAGCGTGCGCAGCAGAAAGCTCATACACATCGGCAGCATGATCAGCATCTCCAGAAAGCGCTGTGTCAGCGGCTTGCACTGCGCGATAAAGTACGCAACAGGGTAGCCGATGACCAGGCAGATCAGAGACGCGAACAGGCTCAGCCAGATCGAGCGCAGGAAGATGGGAAGATACGTTCCCATGGAGGCGAGGTTTGCAAGTGTAAACTCGCCGGTGATGGAGTCGGTAAGCGCGTAGTAAAAGACGATGCAGAGTGGGATGAGCGTAAAGAGAATCATCCACACGATATACGGCGCAGAAAGGAGCTTACTCTTCATCTTCGGCTTCCTCCTGTGCGTCGGCGATCTCGTCGTATTCCGCACTGTAGGACGAATAGTCGCCGTAAAGACCCGAGTATTCACTCTTGTGCATGATGTGAATGTCCTCCGGGTTCAGGCGGATGCCGATGTAGGAGTCGACAGGGCAGTAGTCCGTCGTCTGAATGAGCCATTTGAAGCCCTTGAAGTCGACGATGGTGTCGTAGTGGACGCCCTTGAAGGTGACGGACGTCACCGTGCCGCAGAGATGCCCCTGCTCGGGCGGGACGATGTCGATGTCTTCGGGTCGGATGACGACGTCGACCGGCTCGTTCTTTTCAAAGCCCTTGTCGACGCACTGGAACTTTCTGCCGAAGAATTTGACCAGATAGTCGTCCAGCATCACGCCGTCGAGAATGTTGGACTCACCGATGAAGTCGGCAACGAAGGCGTTTTTCGGCTCGTTGTAGATATCCTGCGGCGTGCCGATCTGCTGGATTTTGCCCTTGTTCATGACGACAATCGTGTCGGACATGGTCAGCGCTTCTTCCTGATCGTGCGTGACATAGATAAACGTAATGCCCATGCGCTGCTGGATGTTTTTAAGCTCGTTCTGCATATCCTTGCGCAGGCGAAGGTCCAGAGCGCCCAGAGGCTCGTCGAGCAGCAGCACCTGCGGGCGGTTGACAAGCGCGCGCGCGATGGCGACACGCTGCTGCTGACCGCCGGAAAGGGAAGTGACACGCCGGTTTTCAAAGCCCTTGAGGCTGACAATCTCCAGCATCTCGGTCACACGGTCGTCAATCTCCTCCTCGGAGAGCTTCGCCAGACGAAGACCGAAGGCGATGTTGTCGTATACGTCCAGATGCGGGAACAGCGCGTATCGCTGGAAGACGGTGTTGATTTTTCGTTTATAGGACGGCACGTCGTTGATGCGCTGTCCATTAAAAAACACATCGCCGGACGTAGGCGTCAGAAAACCACCGATAATTCGTAACGTTGTAGTTTTTCCGCATCCACTGGGACCCAGCAATGTGAGGAACTCTTTGTTGTTGATGTACAGATTGATACCGTCGAGAATGGTCTCGCCATCCTCAAATGTCATGGAAAGATTCGACAAGCGAATGAGCTTTTCGGACATTTATCATCCCCCGTTTCTTTTTTCATTTCTTTTCTATATTAAGAATCAGTACATCCACAAAAAAGCAGACGTACCGATTGACATCATATATGGTACACCCCCCTTTGTCAATAAAAATCGTGAAAAATTCTGACGAAATTTATTGTAAAGTGGGGGCGTTTGTCAGGTAAAATACTCAGAGACGAAACTTACGTCCGCAACTTGGAAGGTTTTTCCGTTCAGATAGGCAAGACTGCCGGAATCCGTGGTAAAACAGAAGGTCAGCTTGTAGGAGTAGAGCGCCTGAATTTTGCGGTCGTACTGCTTGTCGAGCTTGCCGTATTTGCCGTCGCCGAGCAGGGGATAGCCAGCTGCCGCCATCTGGGCGCGGATCTGGTGGGTCCTGCCGGTGATCAGTTCGCATTCGACAAGCGACAGCCCGTTTTTCGACTGCAGAACCTTATATCGCGTGGCGCAGGTCTTCGCGCCCTTCTGCGGCGTGCTGGTGACGTAGACGCGGTTTTTGACGGCGTCCTTAAAGAGATACCCTTCCAGCGTACCCTGCGCAGGCTTCGGCGTGCCGTGGACGATGCAAAGATAGCGCTTGTCAATCTCGCGGTCCTTGATCTTCTGGTTGAGAACGCGCAGCGCCTCGGCGGTTTTTGCGGCAATGACAATGCCGCCGGTGTTGCGGTCGATGCGGTTGCACAGCGCGGGCGTAAACGAGTTTTCCTCGCGCGGGCGCCACTCGCGTTTGGCGTATAAATACGCCTGAATGTGGTCAATCAGCGTCTTGCCGTATTCCGAGCCGTCGTAGGGATGAACCGCCTGCCCGGGCTTTTTGTCAACCAACAGAATGTTTTCGTCCTCATAGACGATGTTGAGCTTCGGTACGCTGACCGTGAGGTAGGCGTTTTCCTGCTTCGGCGTGTCGAAAAATTCGTCGTTGATGTAGAGCTGGACGAGATCGCCTTCGCACAGGCGCATGTCGCGCTCAGCACGTTTGCCGTTGACCTTGATACGCTTGAGGCGGATATATTTCTGCAGCAGCGACGCCGGCAGCAGCGGAACCGATTTGGAGACGAACCGGTCCAGACGCTGCCCGACGTCATTTTTGCCGATGGAAAGTTCCTTCATATCGAATATCTCCTTATAAAAATGGAGCGTTTTGCATCGCAACGTGATTTTATCATGGGAAGGCGGCGGTGTAAAGCGCGGCAGCTCGCAGATTTTTGAAAAAAGATAAAATTTTTTGGAAAAAGCATTTGACTTTCCGGCGTTCTTTCGATATAATATCCATCGCACGATTATGGATTGGAGGGCGCTATGCTGCTGGAACTTCGCAAGCTTATGACAAGCCCCGGCGAGACACTGCCCTTTGAGACGAGCGTCGATTTAAGCGATATGCCGTTTGGCGGCTGCAAGCCGGTTACAGAGCCGGTCCTTGCAAAAGGACAGGTGCGGAACACCGCGGGCGTGCTGGAAATGACCGGCACGGTCGAGACGGTTCTTCACGGAATCTGCGACCGCTGCGCGACGGCGTTCACCCGCCCGGTGCAGTACCCGTTACACGCGGTATTGACTACAGAGCCGGAGAGCGATGACTTTGAAGATCCGTGGGTCTTCGAGCTTGTCAACGACTGCGCGGATCTCGACGACATCGTGACCACCACCTTTGTGCTGAACATGGACAGTAAACTCCTGTGCAGCGAAGATTGCAAAGGAATCTGCTCCCGGTGCGGAGCAAACCTGAATCTTGGGACTTGCGGCTGCAAGCCCGAACCCGATCCCCGCTTTGCTGCCTTACAGCAGTTATTGGACAAAAAGTAGACAATGTGCCTTACGGCATTTCAACCAAGGAGGTGTACCAAATGGCAGTACCCAAGAGAAAAGTATCCCGCGCGAGAAGAGATAAGAGACGCAGCTCCCACTGGAAACTGGCGATCCCGGGCGTTGTTGCTTGCCCGAAGTGCGGCGAGCCCCGCCTGCCTCACAGAGCATGCAAGGCTTGCGGCTATTACAATGGTCGTGAAGTCATTTCTGTTGAAGCTAAGTAAGTTCGCTCGATACGAGAATGAGAGGGAGGCTGAGTCAGTCTCCCTCTTTTCTTGCTGATTTCGCGCAGAGCGTTTGCCTCTGTGTAAAAGGGAGGTAATTTCTATGGCAAAACCGATTGTAGCAATCGTGGGCCGACCGAACGTCGGCAAGTCGATGCTCTTCAATAAGCTGACCGGCAAGCGCATGGCGATTGTAGAAGATACGCCCGGCGTGACGCGCGACCGGATTTACGGCGAATGCGACTGGAACGGGCGCAGCTTTGCCCTCGTTGATACCGGCGGTATTGAGCCGGGCACGAACAGCGAGATGCTGAAGTTCATGCGCCGACAGGCGGAAATCGCCATCGAGACCGCAACGGTCATTATCATGGTCGTGGACGTCACCGTGGGGCTTACCGCAGCCGACAGCGAGGTTGCGGCGATGCTCAAAAAGTCCAAAAAGCCCGTCGTTCTGGCGGTCAACAAGTGCGACCGCACGGGCGGCGTTAACCCGGAGGTCTATGAGTTTTATTCGCTCGGTCTCGGAGACCCGATTGAGGTTTCCGCGGTCCATGGGCACGGCACGGGCGATATTCTGGACGCCTGTGTGGAAAACTTCCCGGACACGGACGACGAGGAATACGACGAGGACGTGATCAAGGTTGCGATCATCGGCAAGCCGAACGTCGGCAAGTCGAGCCTTCTCAACTGCATTCTGGGCGAGGAACGCGTAATTGTCTCCAACATTGCGGGCACAACGCGCGACGCCATCGACAGCTACTTTGAAAACGAGTTCGGCAAGTATCTGTTTATCGATACCGCTGGTATGCGCCGCAAGTCGAAGGTCGACGACGCGGTGGAAAAATATTCGAACCTGCGCTCGGTTTCCGCGATTGAGCGCGCGGACGTGTGCCTGATTCTGATCGACGCTAACGAGGGCGTCACCGAGCAGGACACCAAGGTTGCCGGACTTGCGCACGAGGCAGGCAAGGCGTGCATCATCGTCGTCAATAAGTGGGACATGGTCGAAAAAGACACGAACACGATGCAGAAGATGACGGACGATATCCGCCGCGACCTGAGCTATATGACCTACGCGCCGGTGCTGTTCATCTCCGCGCTGACCGGTCAGCGGGTCGACAAGCTCTTTGAAATGGTCAACGCCGTATCGAACCAGAACTCCATGCGCATCACGACCGGCATGCTCAACAACATTCTCGAAGATGCCACCGCGCGCGTCCAGCCGCCCACAGACAAAGGACGCAGGCTCAAGATCTACTATATGACGCAGGTCGGCGTCAAGCCGCCGCATTTTGTGATTTTCTGCAACGACGCAAGGCTGTTCCATTTTTCGTATCAGCGATATCTGGAAAACCAGATCCGCGCGGTCTTCGGACTTACCGGTACGCCCGTCAAGATCACCATCCGCCAGAAGGGCGACAAGGAAGAAATCTAAAGCAGATTCCCGGCAGAATGGCTTCTGCCGGGAATTTCGCAAAGGGGAGAAGCGTATGATCATTCCTGAGACTGCTGTGACGCTCAAGGACGGGACGAAGGTTATTCTTCGCAGCCCGCAGCGCAGGGATGCGGCACAGTTGAACGAATATCTGCGCCTGACAAGCGGCGAGACGCACTATATGGTGCGCTATCCGGAGGAATGCGACCGGACGCTGGAGGCGGCGCAAAAGCGTCTGCGGGCAGTTACGGACCATGAGAGAAGCTTCATGCTTGCCGCGTTTCTGGATGGCGAGCTGGTCGGAAACTGCGGCGTCAACGCCATGTCGGATCATTTCAAAATGCGCCACCGCGCCAGTCTCGGCATTTCCATCGAGAAAAAAGCGTGGGGGCTGGGGCTCGGCACGCTTCTGATGGAAAAGGCGCTGGAGCAGGCGAAGGAAAACGGCTTTACGCAGGTGGAGCTGGGGGTGTTTGCCGACAACGACCGCGCCCGGTATCTGTACCGGAAGCTCGGATTTACCGAGATGGGCTGCATTCCGAAGGCGTTCTGTCTCAAGGACGGCACATACCGCGACGAGGTGCAGATGGTAAAATTCCTGATGGATTGAGGATTTCTGCAACGCGCCCAACAGCTTTGCGGCAAGCACCGCCGGAGCATAGAAAAAGAGCAAGCCGCATGGCTTGCTCTTTCAGTTGCTTGGTAATTAGATTGCGCGCTCAACCTTGTTCGAGCGGAGGCATCTTGTGCAGACGTAAACATGGCGCGGAGTACCGTCAACGATCGCCTTGACACGCTTGACGTTGGGCTTCCATGCACGGTTGGATCTTCTGTGAGAATGGGAGACCTTAATGCCGAACGTAACGCCCTTGCCGCAGATATCGCACTTTGCCATCAGTTGCACCTCCTTGCCATTGGAAAATCAGGTAGTTGCGCCTTAAAGCGCCGACAAATATAATAGCAGATGTCTTTCCAAAATGCAAGTGAAAATTCCAGAAAAAATGAAAAAATTTCTGAATGCCGGACGTGGGAATTTCAAGGTTGCGAAAGTGGGCGAGTTTGGCTATAATACAAGCAGTTGTTATGCTTCTGCCGCTGCACGGCAACAGACGGTGCCGACGGCAGAAGCGGAAAGAGAGGAACAGGCGATGGCATCGACATATTCCGTCCCGCTGTCAGAGCTGGTCAACGAGTTTGATCTGAACTTTTTTTACAAGGCGTCGGACTATGAAAAAATCCACGTCACGGTCGACGATGTAAGCAGACCGGGTCTGCATCTGGCGGGCTTTTTTGATCACTTCGAGCCGATGCGGATTTATGTCTGCGGCACGGTGGAGATGGCATATCTACAAAAGCTGTCTCACGAGGAGCGGACGATTATTTTCGACCGCTTTCTATCCTATAAGATTCCGGTTCTGATGATTGCCCGAGGCTATGAGCCGCTGCCGGAGTGTCTGGAGATGGCTAAAAAATATGATGTGACCGTGCTGGGCTCCCACGCGGCAACATCATATGTCGTTTCCAGCCTCATCACCTATCTCAAGCAGGCGCTTGCCCCGCGTGTCACGCGCCACGGCGTGCTGGTTGAAATTTCCGGCGAGGGCATTCTGATCAACGGCGACAGCGGCATCGGAAAGAGCGAGACCGCCATCGAGCTTGTCAAGCGCGGGCACCGTCTGATTGCGGACGACGCGGTCGAAATCCGCAAGGTCTCGTCCCGGCAGCTGGTCGGCAATGCGCCCGAGGTGCTGCGGCACTATATCGAGCTGCGCGGCATTGGCGTCATTAACGTTGCAAAGCTCTTCGGCATGGGCGCCGTCAAGGACAGCTGCAACATCGATCTGATCATCAACATGGTGCCCTGGCGCGACGGCGAGGCGTATGACCGGCTCGGCATCGAGACGCAGTATACCGAGATTCTCGACGTGAAGGTTCCATCGATTACCATTCCCATCACGCCCGGACGAAATCTCGCTGTGATTTTCGAGGTTGCTGCCATCAACAATCGCCAGAAGCGTATGGGCTACAACGCAGCGATGGAATTTACCGAGCAGATGAGCAAGTTCTTTGCCAACAAAGACGACTGATTCCGATAAATAGTGGACGCTTTTCAGAAAAGGAATGGAATCCATTATTTGCCGCACAGAGAGTGGACTCTGTGCGGCATTTTGCTGTTTGCTTTTTGCGTGCTTTGTGGTATGATATAAGATGAAAAATTGTCCACCCGGAGGCGTTTATGATCAACTGGAAGGAACTTTCAAACGAAATCCGGCAGACTCTGCCGGGCATCAGACTGCTGGAGGAAGAACCGCTTGCCAGACACACGTCGTTTCGCATCGGAGGACCGGCGGCTGTCTTTGCACAGCCGTCGTCCGCAGAGGAGCTGGCAGCGCTGCTGCGGCTGCTGTCTGAAAAAAACATCCGCCCGCGTGTCTTAGGCGCTGGAACCAACGTGCTGGCGCCGGACGAGGGGCTGCGCAAGGTTGTGGTCTGCACCAAAGACGCGCTGCTGGGGCTGACGGGTCTCGGCGGCGGAGAAATCGAAGCGGGAGCTGGCGAGACGCTCAGCAAAACGGCAGTCTTCGCGCGCAATCTCGGGCTTACCGGTCTTGAATTTGCGCACGGCATTCCCGGTACGGTTGGCGGCGGCATCTACATGAACGCGGGCGCTTACGGCGGGGAAATGAAGCAGGCTGCGGTTCGGACGACCGCGCTTTCTATGGACGGCGCGATGCGCGTATTTTCGGGCGACGAGCAGGGCTTTTCCTATCGCACGAGCGCATTTGAGAATCTGGATATGATTATCGTCAAAACGGTCTTCCGGCTTTTGCCGGGGCAGACGGACGCAATTACCGCGCGCATGCAATCGCTTATGGAAAGGCGCCGCGCCTCGCAGCCGCTGGAGCTTCCTTCCGCGGGAAGTACGTTCAAGCGCCCGGAGGGCGCATATGCCGGCGCGCTGATTGAGCAGGCACAGCTCAAGGGCGTTCGGGTCGGCGGCGCGTGCGTGTCCGAAAAGCACGCGGGCTTTGTGGTCAACACCGGCGGCGCGACGGCGCAGGATGTGCGCGCGCTGATTGCGCTGATACAGAAGAGAGTGTTTGAGACGTCCGGTTTTCATTTACAGCCGGAGGTCCGCATCTGGTAGGAGGCTGCCATGCAATTCATCATTATTTCGGGTCTTTCCGGCGCGGGCAAGAGCAAAGCCGCGTCGGATCTGGAGGATCTGGGCTTTTACTGTGTGGATAACATGCCGGCGGAGATGATTCCGCAGTTTGCAAGCCTGTGTCTTGCAACAAAGGGGCGATTTGAAAAGGTTGCGCTGGTGACGGACGTGAGAAGCAGCATGACGTTTGATTCTCTTTTTCAGTCGCTCGACCGGCTCGATGAAATGCACCTGGAATACTCGATTTTCTTCATCGAGGCGAGCACCGAGGTTATCATCAAGCGCTTCAAGGAGACGCGGCGGCTGCATCCTCTTATGCGCGACGGCACGCCCGTTCTGCAGGCGGTCGAGCGTGAGCGGCAGCTTTTGGAGCCGGTTCGCACGCGGGCAAGCGCCATCATCGACACGACGAATCTATCCACAGGCAAGCTCCGCGGCAAGCTCATTGATCTTGTTGCCGGCGGCGTGCGCGAACGGGCGATGCATGTGACGGTTCTTTCGTTCGGCTTCAAATACGGTCTGCCGCTGGATGCGGACCTTGTCTTTGACGTGCGCTTTCTGCCGAACCCCTATTATATCCCGGCGCTGAAAACACAGACAGGGCTCGACGAGCCGGTCCGCAATTTCATCTTCCAGTATCAGCAGACGAAGGATTTTCTGGAAAAGACCGAGGATCTGCTGACATTTCTGCTGCCGAACTACGTCGACGAGGGAAAGACCGATCTGGTCATTGCCGTCGGCTGCACGGGCGGGCAGCACCGCTCGGCGTGCATCGCCAAAGAGCTGTATGACTTTATCTCCAGACGCGGCTACTGTGCCAATCTCAGCCACCGGGACATGAACCGCAGCAGGGGGTGACGGCATGGCGGAGTTTGAAAACGTAAGGCTATATGAGCCCAAAAAACGCATGCCGCACATCGTTGCCATCGGCGGCGGGCACGGTCTGTCTGCGATGCTGCGCGGACTCAAGCGCTATACAAAATTTATTACGGCGATCGTCACCGTCGCAGACGACGGCGGAGGCTCCGGCATGCTCAGAGAGGACCTCGGCATGCTGCCGCCGGGCGACATCAGAAACTGCATCATGTCTCTTGCAAATACGGAGCCGACGATGCAGAAGCTGCTCAATTACCGATTTACCGAGGGAAGCCTTGCCGGGCAGAGCTTTGGAAACCTCTTTCTTGCTGCGATGAACGGCATTTCCGGCTCGTTTGACGAGGCGGTCCACCGCATGGGAGATGTTCTTGCCATCACAGGGCGCGTCCTTCCGGTCACGAACCAGAATGTCCATTTAGAAGCGGAATTTGACAACGGCTCTCGCTGTCTCGGTGAGAGCAAGATTTTCTACGCGAAAAAGCTCAATGACTGCCGCATCCGAAAAATCCGGCTTGTGCCCGAGCACCCGCAGCCGCTGCCGGACGCACTGGAGGCAATTGCGGACGCGGACGTGATTGTGCTGGGACCGGGCAGCTTATACACAAGCATCATTCCGAACTTCCTGGTCGACGGCATTTCGGAGGCGGTCACGCGCGCGCAGGCGCTCAAATGCTACGTGCTGAACATCATGACGCAGGACGGCGAGACCGACGGCTACACCGCTGCCGATCACATCCGCGCGATTTTTGCCCACGCGGGCGCGGGCGTCATGGACGTGTGCATCGCCAATAACCGAAAAGTTTCGGCGGAGTATCTCGAACCGTATCAGAAAGAGGGCGTGCAGCAGCTGCTGGCAGCGCCGGAGGAGGTCGAGCAGCTCGGCGTTGCGCTGCGCGAATTTCCGGTCTGCACGCCGGGGCGCTATATCCGCCACAATCCGGACGAGCTGGCACGAGCTATTTTGTCCGTCTGGCGGGAATTCAGAACCGATTGAGCCGGGAGGAGCCATGTCATTTTCATCCAATGTCAAAGCAGAGCTGTGCAAGGACAGCTTGAGCAAAAAATCCTGCGCGGTGGCGGAGGGGTATGGGGTACTGCTGTACTGCAACACCTTCAGCAGCACGGAAATCCGCATCATCACCGAAAGCCGCGACTTTGCGGCGAGACTGCCCCGGCTGTTCAAAAAGGCGTTCGGCATCACGTTCGATCAGGAGCCTGCCGCACAGGACCGGGGCAAGCTGCAGTTTGCCATCTCGTTGGAAGACAAAATTTCGAGAATTTTTGAGACGCTGCAAATGGACCTCAAAGCCAGTCTGACGCTGCATGTGAATTTCGGCATGCTCGAAGAGGAAGCCGAGTGTATGGCGTATCTGCGCGGCGCATTTTTAGCCGGCGGCTCGGTCACGGACCCGGCAAAGCGATACCATCTGGAAATGACGACGTCGCATTACAAGGTCAGCCGCGAGACCTGCGCGCTTCTGATCGAGTGCGGGTTTTCTCCGAAGGAGCTCTCGCGCGGCGGCAACAATATTCTATATTTCAAGCAGAGCGACTACATTGAAGATTTTCTGACTGCCATCGGCGCGCAGGTTTCCGCCATGGGCGTGATGGAGGCGAAGGTCGAAAAGGACCTTCGAAACGGCGTCAACCGCCGCGTCAACTGCGAGACGGCGAACCTCACAAAGGTCGTCGACGCTTCGATGGGACAGATGGCGGCAATCCGCGCGCTGGAGGAGGCGGGAGAGCTTGATAAACTCCCCGGAAAGCTCCGCGAGACCGCGCTTTTGCGCCGGGAAAACCCGGAGGCAACGCTGCAGGAGCTTGCCGCAATGCTGAATCCCCCCATTACCAAATCCGCTATCAACCACCGCATGCGAAAGCTTCTGGAGCTGGCGCGTGCATTGGAGGAATAAATCTATGAGCTTTGTCCATCTGCATGTCCATACGGAGTATAGCCTTCTTGACGGCGCGTGCCGCATCGCGGAAATTATGGCAAGAGTCAAGGAGCTGGGGCAGGACGCGATTGCCATCACGGACCACGGCGTCATGTACGGCGCGATCGACTTTTATAAGGCGGCAAAGGCGGCAGGCGTCAAGCCCATCATCGGCTGCGAGGTCTATGTCGCGCCGCGAACCCGCTTTGACAAGGTCCATGCGCTGGATAAAGAGGCGTATCATCTCGTTCTGCTGTGCGAAAACGAGACGGGCTACCGAAACCTCAGCTACATGGTCTCGCGCGGCTTTTTGGACGGCTTTTATAACCGTCCGCGTGTCGACATGGAGCTTCTGCGCGCGCATCACGAGGGCATCATTGCGCTCTCGGCGTGCCTGGCCGGGAAACTGCCGCAGCTTCTGATACAGGGGGACTACGAGGGCGCAAAAAAGGCTGCACTCGAGCATGCTGAAATTTTCGGACCCGAGCACTACTATCTGGAGCTTCAGAACCACGGGCTTCCCGAGCAGCCGAAGGTCAACGACCAGCTGGTCCGACTTTCCGAGGAAACGGGGCTGCCGCTCGTTGTGACGAACGATGCGCACTATCTGCGCCAGGAGGACGCGAAGATTCAAGACGTTCTCATGTGCATCCAGATGGGCAAAACCGTGGACGATACGAACCGGCTCAGATTCGAGACGCAGGAGTTCTATCTCAAGTCCGAGGAGCAGATGCGCGCGCTTTTTAAAAACCATCCCGAGGCGATAGAAAATACGGCGAAGATTGCCGAGCGGTGTAATGTCGAGTTTACCTTCGGCAAATACCATCTGCCGGAATTCAAGCTTCCCGCGGGCTATGATTCTCTGTCCTACTTGAAAGAGCTCTGCGACAAGGGCTACCAGGAGCGCTACGGAGACGAGCACCCCGAGTATCGCGCGCAGATGGAATACGAGATCGACATGATCGAGAAGATGGGCTTTACCGACTACTTCCTGATCGTGTGGGACTTTGTGAATTTCGCGAAAAGTGCGGGCATTCCCGTCGGACCCGGGCGCGGCAGCGCGGCAGGCTCGATGGTGACGTATGCGCTGCACATCACGGAAATTGACCCGATGAAATACGGGCTGTTCTTTGAGCGCTTTTTGAACCCCGAGCGCGTGACCATGCCCGATATCGATATGGACTTCGGCGACACGCGGCGCGGCGAGGTGGTTGACTATGTCCGGCGCAAGTACGGAGACGATCATGTCGCGCAGATCGTGACCTTCGGCACCATGGCGGCAAGAGGTGCCATCCGAGACGTCGGTAGAGCGCTCAATTTCACCTTTGCAGAGACCGACGTGGTGGCAAAGCTTGTCCCGGCGACGCCGCATATGACGCTCAAGGAGGCGCTGCGCGTCTCGCCGCGGCTCAAGGAAATGTATGAGCAGGACGCGCGCGTGCAGAACCTCATCGACACGGCAATGGCGCTCGAGGGCATGCCGCGCAACACGTCGACCCACGCAGCCGGCGTCGTCATCACGCGCTTGCCGGTTTACGATTATGTGCCTCTGGCGACCAACGACGAGACGACCGTCACCGAATACACCATGACGACGCTCGAAGAGCTCGGGCTTCTCAAGATGGACTTTCTGGGGCTTCGGAACATCACGGTCATCGACGATGCCATTGCCGATATCCGCAAAACAGAACCGGACTTTTCCATGGCGCGCGTCACGGACAACGACCCGAAGGTCATGCAGATGCTGACACAGGGCAGAACGTCTGGCGTGTTCCAGATGGAATCGACCGGCATGACAAGCGTCTGCGTGGGCTTGAAGCCGCAGTCGATTGAAGATCTTTCCATCATTGTCGCGGCTTACCGCCCGGGACCCATGGACTCCATTCCGCGGCTCATTGCCTGCAAAAACGACCCGAAGCTGGTCAAATACAAGCACCCGTCGTTAGAGCCGATTCTCTCTGTTACCTACGGCTGCATTCTGTATCAGGAGCAGGTCATTGAAATTTTCCGCAAGCTTGGCGGATACTCTCTGGGGCAGGCGGACATGGTGCGCCGGGCGATGTCCAAAAAGAAGGTCAAGGACATCGAAAAAGAGCGCGGCGCGTTCCTGCACGGAGACCCCGCGCGCGGCATCTGCGGCTGCGAGGCAAACGGCATTGCGCCGCAGGTGGCAGAGTCGATCTACAATGAAATGTATGACTTTGCAAACTACGCGTTCAATAAAGCGCATTCCGTCTGCTACGCGGTGATTGCCTATCAGACGGCATGGTTCAAGTATTACTATCCGAAACAGTATATGGCGGCGCTCATGACCTCGGTGCTCGACAGCTCAACCAAAATTTCCGAGTATATCGCCGAGTGCAAGGCGATGGGAATTGCCGTTCTGCCGCCGGACATCAACGAATCCAACGATCATTTTACCGTTGTTTCCGGCGGCATCCGCTTTGGGCTTGCCGCCATCAAGAACATCGGGCGCGGGTTTATCCAGAAGGTGATGGCAGACCGCGCGCAGGACGGACCCTATACGGGGCTGGAGAATTTCTGCCAGCGGATGTACGGCACAGACCTCAACAAGCGGGCACTGGAGAACCTGATCAAATGCGGCGCGTGCGACTGCTTTGGACTCTACCGGTCGCAGCTGCTGCAGATCTATGAGGCGGTTATGGACACCGTGGCGGCAGGAAAACGCAAGAATGTCGACGGACAGATCGGGTTTTTCGACCTCGGCGCAAGTGAGGATACGCCGCCTGTTCCTGAGGTGCATGTGCCGAATATCCCCGAGCTTCCGGCAGACGAGCGCATGAAATTGGAGCGCGAGACGACGGGGCTGTATCTCTCGGGGCACCCGATGGACGCCTACTGCGAAAAGCTCCGGGGCGCGAATGTGGTGAGCATCGGCGCAATTCTGGAGAGCTTCTCTGAGCATACGGACGAATTCCAGGACGAGCAGGTTGTAAATATTGCGGGCATTGTCCAGAACGTCAAGATGAAAACGACGAAAAACCAGTCGATGATGGCGTATGTGACGCTGGAAGACGACACAGGCTCGATGGAGCTTCTGACGTTTTCCAATGCGCTGGGGCAATACGGATCGCTGCTCTATGAGACGTCGGCGGTCGTCATTTCCGGGCGCATTTCCGTCCGCGACGACAAAGACCCGCAGATGGTGGTAAACCGCGTCGTCAAGCTCAGCGAGTTCGATGCAAAGAGCGAGGCGCGGCAGCAGTCGGCGCAGTCGCTGGCAGGAAAGACGCTGTATCTCAAAATTGCCCACACGGGGCAGAAGGGCAGCGATAAGATCGTCCCGATTCTCAACATGTTCCCCGGCGCTGTCAAAACCGTCGTCTACTACGCCGATACCGGCGTGCGCATGGGCGGCAGGTGCATGCCGGAGGAAATCATGCTCTCGGAGCTGCGCGGTCTGCTCGGCGAAAAAAATGTGGTCCTCAAATGAGGAATATTTTACAAAAGCGCTACACAACCGTAACAATTTGTGATACAATGTACGCTGATATTATGTAAAGGAGGGACGGGGCGTTGAAACTGCGAAGATTTTCGCCTGTTTTTCTGGCGGGCGCGCTGTGCCTGCTGCTTTCCGGCTGCTTTGTCAAGACGGTCGACGAGCTGTATACGCTGCCCCGGCACTCCGATGAATATGACAATCTGCAGATGGCAATCGACGAGGTGATGGCAGCGGACGGCTGCTCCTACAGCGCGCCTGTCTCTGGCAGCAACCAGCAGTCGGTGCAGCTTGCCGATCTCGACGGTGACGGGGAGGAAGAGGCAATCGTCTTTGCCCGGACCGCGGGAGAAAAGCCACTCAAGGCTTACGTCTTTGACAAAAAGGACGGCGCGTATCAGAACATTGCGGTCATCGAGGGAAACGGCACGGCGTTTGCGCGCGTGGAATATGTGGACCTCGACGGCGAGACAGGGCAGGAGATTCTGATCGGCAGGCAGCTGACCGATCAGGTGCTGCAGTCGGTGAGCGCCTATGCGTTGGAAAACGGCGAGATTGTCGAACTGATGACGGCAAGCTACAGCCAGTTTACCACGTGCGATCTCGATAACGACGGGCGGGCGGATCTGTTTGTGCTGCGCTTCGACGCAGAGACGCGCCGCGGTGCGGCAGAGCTGTACCGGTACCGGAACGATCAGATGCAGCGCGGACCTGAGGTTTCGCTGGCGCACGACGCTGCGTCTGTCAAGCGGATCATGACAGGCGCTGTCTCCTATAATATTCCGGCGGTTTTCGTCACAAGCGCATGCGAGGAGGACACACTGGAAACGGACGTCTTCATCTTCCGCGGCGGCACGTTCCAGAATTTATCCAGTCTGGATGAGACGCCGCAGACCGTGCGCAATCCGTTTGCCTACGCCTGCGACATCAATGCAGACGGTCTTGTGGAGCTGCCGGAGCTGGTTTCGCTCCCGGCGGCGGATGCGTCGGCGGAGACCTATTCGCTCATTCGCTGGTACCGGCTGGGGCTTGGCGGCAGCCGAGAGGTGGTTCTTCGGACCTATCATCGGTTTTCCGGCGGCTGGTATGTGGAAATCCCGGAGAGCTGGGACGAGCGCATTACCATCAGCCGCGCAGACGAGGTAGAGGGCGCGCGCGGCGGTCTGGTCTTTTCCAGCTGGAACGGTTCGGCGCCGGCAGAGCCGATTTTTACGATCTACGCCTTTACCGGCGACCGGCGCATGGAGCGCGCGCAGCAGGACGGGCGGTTTCTGCTGCTGGAGCAGACGGACGCCGTCTACAGCGCAAGCCTCGGCACGGCAAATCAGGCAAAGAATCTGACGCAGGACGAACTGCGGCAGATGTTCCATATTATACATGTCGACTGGAATTCCGGCGAGACATAGGGGGGAGAAGCGGCATATGAAAAAAGTATTGATTCTGGAAGATGAGGTCAGCATTCGCAGTTTTGTTGTGATCAATCTCAACCGCGCGGGCTACGAGGTCATTGAAGCCGGCACGGGCATGGAGGCGTTGGAAAAGCTCAAGGAGCATCCGGACGTCGGCGTTGCGATTCTTGATATTATGCTGCCGGATATCGACGGTTTTGAGGTCTGCCGGAACATCCGGGCGACCGACAAGAAAATCGGTATTATTATGTTAACCGCAAGAAGCCAGGAGATGGACAAGGTCACAGGTCTTATGACCGGCGCGGACGACTATATGACCAAGCCGTTCAGTCCCGCCGAGCTGACCGCGCGCATCGACGCGCTCTACCGGCGCATCGGAAGCGACACGCAGTCGGATTCTGTCGAGCTGACACAGGGACCGTTCGTTCTCAATACGAGAAACCGGACGCTCGACAAAGAGGGAAAGCGCATCAAGCTTACGCAGGTCGAATATGCGATTATGAAGCTTTTCATGCAGAACCCCGGCAGAGCGCTCTCGCGCGAGGACATTCTGACGACCGTCTGGGGGCGCGACTATGACGGCGAGCTGAAAATCGTCGACGTCAACATCCGCCGCCTTCGCATCAAGATTGAAGACGACACGGCAAACCCGGTCTATATCACGACCGTCTGGGGCTTCGGATACAAATGGGGCGTCTGAGCGAAAAAATCAAAAGCGCCGCGCCGAAGCGCCGGAAGCTTGCCGGGCTCGAACGGCGCTGGCTGGTCAACAACGTCAGCGTCATGGTTGTGCTGGCGGCGCTGTGCGTGGCGGCAATTACGCTGAGTCTCGGCGCATACTATTATTCCAACGTGCGCTCGGGGCTGGAAGCGAAGGCAAAGACCACCACCGACTTTTTCAGCAACTACATCAGCCAGAGCTACAACGAATACTACCAGTCCTGCATCCAGTTTGCCCAGACCTTCGAGGAAAAGGACCGATTGGAGCTGCAGTTCATCACGCCGGACGGCAGAATGGTCGCCTCGTCCTACGGCGAGTTTGCGGGCAAAAGCCCCCAGACGACGGATATTCAGGAGGCGGTCACGACTGGGAAGCTCGCGCGCTTTCAGGGCAAGGACCCCGACACGCACGAGCGGATTCTTGCTGTCTCGAGCCCGATGGTCTATTCCAACGGCGAGGTCATCGGCGTTCTGCGGTATGTGACGGGGCTGAAAAACGTGGACCGGCAGATTCTCATGATCGGTCTGATCGCACTGACGGCAGGACTGATTTTCATTGCGTCGATGTTCTTCATCAGCAGCTTTTTCATCCGCTCGATCATCGAGCCGGTGACGGAGATCACGGCGACGGCAAAGCGCATTGCGGCAGGGTCCTACGGCGTGCAGATTCCGAAGCATTACGACGATGAAATCGGCGAGCTTGCCGACACGATCAACGACATGTCTGTCAAAATCGGGCAGTCGGAAAAGACGCAGTCGGAGTTCATGTCGTCGGTTTCCCACGAGCTGCGCACGCCGCTTACGGCGATTTCCGGCTGGGGCGAGACACTGCTTTCCTCCGGCAATTTAGAGCCAGAGACCCGGCGCGGCATGCTGATTATTCTGCGCGAGGCGAAGCGGCTGACCGGCATGGTCGAGGAGCTTTTGGAGTTTACGCGCATGCAGGACGGCAGGTTCACGCTGAATGTGGAAAAGGCGGATCTTCTTGCCGAGTTTGAAGACACGGTGTTCATGTACGGCTCGCGCCTGCGGCAGGAGGGCATCACGCTCGAATACGAGCCGTGCGAGGAAGAAATACCGGAGATTCCGTGCGACGTGGCGCGCATGCGGCAGGTGTTTCTGAATGTCCTCGACAATGCGGCAAAGCACGGCGGCGACGGCAAGCGCATCACGGCGTCAATCAGTCTGGAAAACGGGCAGATCGTGGTGCGCATCCGCGACTACGGTCCCGGCATCCCCGAGGAGGAGCTGCCGCACGTCAAGATGAAATTTTACAAGGGCAGTTCCAAAGCGCGCGGCAGCGGCATCGGCCTTGCCGTGTGCGAGGAGATTGTCACCATGCACGGCGGCACGATCACGCTGGAAAATGCCGAGGGCGGCGGTACCCTTGTTACCATTTCCATCCCCACGGGGGAAGAATAGAGGCACTATATGCAGAAAAACAACCAGCCGGCAAGCCAGGAGAAATTCAAAACGCTCATTGGCGGGCAGGCGCTCATTGAAGGCATCCTGATGCAGGGACCCGACAAGCGCGCTATTGTTGTGCGCGGACCTGAGGGCCTGGTACAGAAGGTCGAGCCGATCAAAAAGAAGACGGGTCTTCTCACGCTGCCGTTTATCCGCGGCGTGGTGAACTTCGGCTCGTCGATGGTCAACGGCGTGAAGGCGCTCATGTACTCGGCGGACTTTTTCCCCGAGGAAGCGGGCGAGCCTTCGAAGTTTGAAAAATGGCTGGAACAGAAAATCGGCTCCGAGAAAATCGAAAAGGTTGTGGTCTATCTCTCGGTTGTGCTGGGCATTGCGCTTTCCGTGGGACTTTTCATCCTGCTGCCGACGCTGCTCGCCGGCTTTATCCCGGGGCTGAAGGAGCACGCGGTGCTGCGCAGCCTTGTTGAGGGCTTGTTCCGTATCCTTATTTTCCTTGCTTACATGATTTTTATTTCCAAAACGCCGGACATGAAACGCGTTTTTTCCTATCACGGCGCAGAGCATAAGACCATCCGCTGCTATGAAGCGGAGCTGCCGCTGACGGTTGAGAACGTTCGTCCGCAGACAAGGCTCCATCCGCGCTGCGGCACGAGCTTCCTGTTCGTCGTGATTATCATTTCCATTCTGGTCTCTGCCGTGTTCAGCGCCATTTTCCCGATCGGAAATACAGTTTTGCGTATGCTTTCGCGGCTGGTGATGCTGCCGTTTATCGTGGCAATTGCGTATGAGTTCAACCGCCTCGTCGCCCGGCACGACAATGCGCTCACGCGCGCGCTGACCGCGCCCGGCATGTGGTTCCAGCTCTTTACGACAAATGAGCCGGACGACTCCATGATTGAGGTCGCCATCGAGGCGCTGACGCTGGTGCTTCCCGAGCAGGAAGGCGCGGACCGATGGTAAAAAAATACGGCGAGCTTTACTTAAATGCGCGCAAGGCGCTGCGCCCGAGCCAGGGGGACAACTCCTCTGTCTACGCGCGCGAGCTTCTTTCGCTTGCCTCCGGCAAATCCGTCGCGGCGCTGCTTGCCGACCGGGAGCTTTATGCTTCGGAGGAAATTGAAGAGAAGCTGAACGGGTTTCTCGCCCGGATTCTCGCCGGAGAGCCGCTTGCCTATATTCTTGGCGAATGGAGCTTTTACGGGTTGCCGTTTCTTGTGACGCCGGATGTTCTCATTCCGCGCGACGATACGATGGCTGTGACAGATCTGGCAATCGAGGCGGCAAGAACCTATCCCGCGCCGCAGCGGGTCCTGGATTTGTGCACAGGTTCCGGCTGCATCGGGCTTGCGATCGCGCACAGTGTACAGACCGCGCGTGTGACATTGGCGGATATCTCAGAGCCGGCGCTTCGCGTGGCAAAGCAGAATGTGGCAAATCTGCGGCTCAAAAGCCGCGTGACGGCGTTTTCTGTGGACGTTTTGCAGCCGGCGCCCAGATTTCTGGGGCAGTTCGATCTGATCGTGTCCAATCCGCCGTATGTGACGACGCAGGAGATGGCGAAGCTCGACGTGTCCGTCTGGGCATACGAGCCGCATCTGGCGCTTGAGGGCGGCGCGGATGGTCTGGATTTTTACCGGGCGATTCTCAAAAACTTTGACGCGGCGCTGCGCCCCGGCGGAACGATCTGCTTTGAGTTCGGCTTCGGACAGGAGACGGCGCTGACGGAGCTTTTGCAGGCTGCGGGGTATGAAGATGTGACGCTGTGCAAGGATTTGCGGGGCGTAGTGCGCGCCGTTTCGGCGAAAAAGCCGGAAGCTTGAGCGGAAGATAATTTATCAAACAAACGTTTGATTTATGGCGCACCCTGTGCTATACTGTAGAAAAACAGAAAAGGAAGGCTGTTGGCTATGGCGGTAGAAAAGAAGAAACCCGAGGCTCCTCTGAGCGATAAGAAAAAGGCACTGGAGACGGCAATCTCCCAGATTGAAAAGAACTTCGGCAAGGGCACGGTCATGCGTCTGGGCGACCGTCCGGAGATGAACGTGGAAGCGATTCCGACGGGCTCTCTGGCACTGGACGCGGCGCTCGGCATCGGCGGCGTGCCGAAGGGCAGAATCATCGAGATCTACGGACCGGAGTCCTCCGGTAAGACGACGCTGGCACTGCACATTGTGGCGCAGGCGCAAAAGCGCGGCGGCGAGGTCGCGTTCGTAGACGCCGAGCATGCGCTGGACCCCGATTACGCAGCAAGAATCGGCGTGGACATCGACTCCATGCTCGTCTCTCAGCCGGACACCGGCGAACAGGCGCTCGAAATTACGGACGCGCTCGTGCGCTCGGGCGCAGTGGATGTGGTGGTCGTCGACTCTGTCGCGGCGCTGACACCCCGTGCGGAAATTGAAGGCGAGATGGGCGATACCTTTGTCGGCTTGCAGGCAAGACTCATGTCCCAGGCGCTTCGCAAGCTTGCCGGCAACATCTCGAAGACGAACTGCGTTGTTATCTTCATCAACCAGCTTCGTATGAAGATCGGCGTCATGTACGGAAACCCCGAGACGACAACGGGCGGCAACGCACTCAAGTTCTACGCTTCCGTGCGTATCGATATCCGCCGGACCGAGGCGATCAAGAACGGCACCGAGATCGTCGGCAACCGCACGCGCGCCAAGATTGTGAAAAACAAGGTTGCGCCGCCCTTTAAAGAGGCGATTTTCGATATCATGTACGGCGAAGGTATCTCCAAGTGGGGAGAGCTGGTGGACCTTGCGGTGCAGCTGGATCTGATCAACAAGTCCGGCAGCTGGTTCTCCATCGGAGACGAGCGCATCGGACAGGGCAGAGACAACGCAAAGCTCTATCTGCAGGAGCATCCCGACGTGGCGGACCGCATTGAGCAGGAGGTCCGCGAGAATATGTGGAAGCTGCAGGGCAGCCGCGCAAAGCCTCCCATCGCACCGGCAAGCAAAGCGGTGAACGTGTCGGCAGACGATTTCAACGATGAAACTTGAAAAGCTTGAGCCGCTGGATTCTCCGAATTATCTGCGCCTGATCTTTGAAGACGGCAAGCGGCTCAAGGCTCCGGCATTTAAAGTGGTGGAGCTGGGCTTAACGCCCGGCGCAGAGGTCACACCGGAGGTGTTTCTGGCGCTTGAGAACGCGCAGAGCCTCGCTTCCTGCAAGGAGCGCGCGGTCCGGATCTTAACGGCAAGCGGGCTTTCCAAAAAGGAACTGCAAAAGCGTCTGGTCCAGAAGGGCGAAAGCGAGGAAGATGCCGAGGCGGCGGTTGCGTGGCTGGAGGAGCTGCATCTGATCGACGATCTGGAGACAGCAAAGCAGCTGGTGCGAAGCGCCTGCCTACGCGGCTACGGCGCGGCGCGCGCAAAAAGCATCCTCTATGAAAAAGGCATCCCAAAGGAGCTTTGGGACGAGGCGCTGGCGGAGCTTTCGGAAATGGACGGCGCGATTGACACATTTTTACGCCGGAAGCTGGATGGCAGAACGCTCGATGCAAAGCAGATCAAGAAAACCGTGGACGCGCTGCTGCGGCGCGGTCACAGCTATCACGACATTCAGGCGGGGCTGCGCCGGTATGAGGCGTCGCTCTCGCTGGAACAGACGCAAGAAGACACATGGGAGGACATGGAATGAGCCAGAGCATTGGCATGATCAGCCTTGGCTGCGCAAAAAATCAGGTTAACGCCGAGCAGATGCTGTTTCTGCTGCGCGTGGCAGGCTATGAGATTCTGCCGGACCCGGACGGGGCAGACCTCGTCATCATCAACACCTGCGGCTTCATTGAGGACGCGAAAGCAGAGGCAATTGACAACATCCTGGCGATGGGCGAACTGAAAAAAGAGGGCAGAATCGGCAAGATTCTCGTGACCGGATGTCTGGCACAGCGCTATCAGATGGAGATTGTGCAGGAAATGCCGGAGGTGGACGGCGTGCTTGGAACCGGGTCTTATTACGACATCGTTTCAGCGGTCGGAAAGGTGCTTGCCGGTGAGCTCGTCTCGGAGTTCGGCGACATCAACGCCCCTCAGCCGGAGCCGCAGCGCATTTTAACAACGCCGGAGCACTATGCGTATCTTCGTATTGCAGAAGGCTGCGACAACCACTGTGCGTTCTGCATTATCCCGCAGCTGCGCGGTCGCTACCGCAGCCGCCCGATGGAGGAGCTGTTAAAAGAAGCGCAGGATCTGGCGGACAGCGGCGTCAAGGAGCTGATCGTCATTGCGCAGGACACGAGTCGCTACGGCATCGATCTGTACGGCGAGCGGAAGCTGGCGGAGCTGCTGCAGAAGCTCTGCGCCATCGACGGCTTTGTCTGGGTGCGTGTGCATTATCTCTATCCGGACGAGATGTCCGAAGAGCTGATTGACGTGCTGGCAAACGAGCCGAAGATCGTCAAGTACCTCGACATTCCCATCCAGCACATCAACGACAACATCCTGCGTGCGATGAACCGCCGCGGAAACGGCGAGTATGTGAAGCAGCTTCTTAAAAAGCTGCGCGCGCGCATTCCGGGGCTTGTCATCCGCACGAGCCTTATTACGGGTCTTCCCGGCGAGGGGGAGGAAGAGTTCCAGCAGCTGTGTGAGTTTTTGAAAGAGTTCAAGCTCGAGCGCGCCGGAACGTTTGCGTTCTCTCCCGAGGAGGGAACAAAGGCAGCGCTGATGGAATACCCCGACAAAGAGGTCGCGCAGGAGCGCGCGGAAATCATCGGAGAGCTTCAGTCGCGCATCATGGACGAGTACAATGCATCCTGCGAGGGCAAAATCATGCAGGTCCTGTGCGACGGGTATGACCCGGATGAGGACTGCTACTACGGAAGAACGTATGCCGATTCTCCCGACATTGACGGGCGCATCTGGTTTACGAGCTCGCGCCATGTGAAGACGGGCGAGTTTGTGAACGTTTGCGTCGTGGGCGCATATGATGGAGAGCTGACGGGCATGCTGGAGGAGGACATGGAAGACAATGACGACGGCGAGTAAAATTACAATGGTGCGGGTGGTCCTGATCCCGTTTTTTATCGTGTTCCTGCTTCTGAGCGGAAACGGCGGCGCAAATGCCGATACATACCGCTGGATTGCGCTGGCGATTTTCGTGGTGGCAAGCCTGAGCGATTTTCTCGACGGCTATGTCGCGCGGCACTATAACCAGGTCACGGATTTCGGCAAATTCTTTGATACCCTTGCCGACAAGCTCCTCGTCACCGCCTGCCTGCTGGTTTTCGTCGGGCAGGGCAGAATGGCAAGCTGGATTGCATTCATCGTTGTGGCGCGCGAGTTCGCCATTATGGGGCTTCGCTCGGTTGCCGCGACGCACGGGCGCGTGATTGCTGCGGGCTGGTCCGGCAAGATCAAGACCTCCTGCACGATGGTGGGGCTGATTGCCATGATGATTTTTCCGGGCGTCCAGCTTCTCGATACGATTGTCTGCGCCGTGATTCTGGTGACGACGCTCTACTCGGGCTTTGAATATTTCCAGAAGAACTGGGATGTGCTGATGCCCGACGCTTGACTTTTTGCGTGCCGGATGGTATCATAGCGGCATAAATTGTAAAAGTGCATATCGCGATGATCGAAAAGAGTACCTTACCGGCGCCTCGCAGAGAGTTTCCGTCACCGGCTGCAAGCGGAAACGAGGTTGGGTTTGGGAACGTGCGTTCGGGAGCGAGGGGAGACCCCGTGCGGGCATACGTCAGTTGCCCTGAGTGAGAAATCAGAGTGGAACCGCGAGTTTTCAAAACCCGCCTCTTGAGCAAAAGAGGCGGGTTTTTATTTTTTCCGGGAGGCATCATTTTTGCATATTTTCGAAGACATTCAGGCATACAAGAAAAACGACCCGGCGGCGCGGAGCGTGGCAGAAATCCTGCTGCTGTATAACGGTCTGCACGCCACCATCGACTATCGCATCGCCCACTGGCTGCATATTCACGGTCTGCGCTTTCTCGCGCGTAGCATCTCCCAGTGGTCGAAGCTCTGGACCGGTATTGAAATTCATCCCGGCGCGAAAATCGGGCGGCGGCTCGTCATCGACCACGGAACCGGCATCGTCGTCGGCGAGACGGCGGAGATCGGAGACGACTGCCTGTTATATCAGGGCGTGACCCTCGGTGGTACGGGCAAGGACGTCGGCAAGCGCCACCCGACGCTCGGCAACAACGTTATGGTCGGCGCCGGTGCGAAGGTATTGGGACCCTTTAAGGTCGGCAACAACGCGCGCATCGCGGCTAACTCCGTCGTGCTGCGCGAGGTGCCGGACAATGCGACGGTCGTCGGCGTTCCGGGCAGAATCACGCGCATCAGCGGCGAAAAGCTCGACCATATCCACACGCCGGACCCGGTGATGATTGAAATTGAGGCGCTCAAAAAACGTCTGGCAGCGTTGGAAAGCGCGCAGCAAACGAGAGAATAAACAGGGAGGAAACGACATGTATCTTTATAACTCCGCATCGCATAAAAAAGAAGAATTTGTCCCCAACGACCCCAAGCTCGTCAAGATGTACACCTGCGGCCCCACGGTCTATCATTTTGCCCACATCGGCAATCTGCGCAGTTACATCATGGAGGACGTGCTGGAGAAATACCTGCGCTATATCGGCTACCCCGTCAAGCGCGTCATGAACATCACGGACGTGGGGCATCTGACCTCGGACGCCGACGAGGGCGAGGACAAGATGCTCAAGGGCGCGCGCCGCGAGCATAAGAGCGTCATGGAAATTGCAAAATTCTACACGGATGCGTTCTTTGATGATTGCCGCAAGCTCAACATCAAGCGCCCCGACGTCGTCCAGCCCGCGACCGGCTGCATTGACGAATATATCAAGATCATCACGACGCTTCTGGAAAAGGGCTATGCCTATCAGGCGGGCGGCAACGTGTATTTTGACACGTCAAAGCTGGAAAAGTATTATATCTTCAACGAACACAACGAGGAAGATCTCGCCGTCGGCGTGCGCGAGGGCGTGGAAGAGGACACAAACAAGCGCAACAAGAACGATTTCGTCCTCTGGTTCACCAAATCGAAGTTTGAGGATCAGGCGCTCAAGTGGGACTCTCCCTGGGGTGTGGGCTATCCGGGCTGGCACATCGAATGCTCCGGTATCTCGCTCAAATACCTCGGCGAAGACCTCGACATTCACTGCGGCGGCATCGACAATGCGTTCCCGCACCACACGAACGAGATTGCCCAGTCCGAGAGCTACATCGGGCACCACTGGTGCAACTACTGGATGCATGTGATGCACCTAAACACCACGTCCGGCAAGATGTCCAAATCCAAGGGCGAATTTCTGACGGTTTCGCTTCTGGAGCAGAAGGGCTATGACCCGCTGGCATACCGCCTGTTCTGCCTGCAGAGCCACTACCGCAAGAACCTCGTCTTTACCTGGGAAAACCTCGATAACGCGATGGGCACGTATCAGAAGCTGATTGCGAAGATTGCCGCGCTCAAGCCCTCTGAAGACCCCATCGATGAAGAAGCGGTCAAGGTTCTGCGTGAGAAGTTCAATCAGGCGCTGGGCAACGACCTCAATACCTCGCTCGGCATCACGGCGCTCTACGATGTTCTCAAGTATCAGACGAACGACGCGACGAAGCGGTATCTGCTGGACGATTTCGACAAGGTCCTGAGTCTCGATCTTCTCAAAAAGGCAGACGAGGCACGCAAGAAGGCTGCCAGCGCGAAGCAAAGCGGCGGAGACTACAACATCATCTCCGAGACCGGCGAGCAGGATGCGGATGTTGAAGCGAAAATCCGCGCCCGGTATGAGGCAAAGAAGGCGAAGAATTTTGCTGAGGCGGACCGTATCCGCGATGAGCTGAAGGCGGCGGGCGTCGAGCTGACCGATATCCCCGGCGGCGCAAAGTGGAACCGCGCATAAATCGTATTTCAAAGCGGGAGATGCCCAGCATCTCCCGCTTTTGCTGTGCGATGCGGATTGAAAGCGGGGCACTTTTGTGCTAAAATATATAGAATCGGTATAAAGAGCGAAAAGGAGCCTTTCCATGAAGCTGATGATTTTAGACGGCAACAGCATCATTAACCGCGCGTTCTACGGCGTGCGCCTGCTCAGTACAAAAGACGGCGTCTATACGAATGCGATCTACGGTTTTCTGAATATTTTAGAGCGCCTGCGCGCCGACGAGCAGCCGGACGCGCTTTGCGTGGCATTTGATCTCAAGGCACCTACCTTCCGCCATAAGGCTTACGACGGCTACAAGGCGACGCGCCATCCGATGCCCGAGGAGCTGGCAATGCAGATGCCGCTGATGAAAGAGGTTCTCGGCGCAATGAACATTCCCATCTATGAGTGCGAAGGCTGGGAGGCAGACGACATTCTGGGCACGGTGGGCGAGATCTGTACGCGCGAGGGCGACGACTGCGTGATCGTTACGGGAGACAGGGATTCTTTGCAGCTCGTAAGCGAGCACGTGACGGTAAAGCTGGTGACGTCGAAAGCCGGGCAGACCATCACGACCAACTATACCCCTGATGCGTTCCGCGCGGAATACGGCTTCGAGCCTGTGCGGCTGGTCGACCTCAAGAGCCTGATGGGGGACAGCTCGGACAACATTCCGGGAGTTAGCGGTGTCGGACCCAAGACGGCAACACAGCTTTTGCTCTCCTACGGCACGCTGGACGGCATTTACGAGCATCTGCCGGAAATCAAGGAGTCGGTCCGCAAAAAGCTCGAGCGCGACCGCGAGCAGGCATACCTGTCTTATGACCTCGCGACCATCCGGAAAAACGCGCCGGTGGAGTTTGCCCCGGAACGCAATCTGGTGCGGCAGGTAGACAATGATGCGCTGTATGCGCTGTTTCACAGGCTGGAGTTTACGCGCCTGATGAGTCGGTACAATCTTCATGCGCCGCAGGAAAAAGCCGCGCCGCAAAAGACGACGGATGTGGTCGTCATGTGCGAGTCTGTAACGGATGCGGCGCAGGCGCGAGAGATTGCGGCAAAGCTCACAAAAGAACGTTATGTAAACTTAATGACAGAGCCGGACTTTTCCGGAATTGCAGTCGATACGGAGGATACAAGCTATCTGTTCTCCGGTGATGCCGTGCAGGATAATGACTTTATGTCAACTCTTTTCAGCGCGTCGATCAAGAAGGTCACGCACGACTGTAAGCCTCTCATGCGCGTACTGCTGGAAAGAGGACTCCCTGCCGACGGCTTTATCTTCGACACAGCGCTGGCTGCATATGATCTGGACGCGACGCGGGGCGAGTATCAGCTCGACGACGTGTTCTCGCAGTACTGCGGCGTGCAGATCGGCTACGTGGACGCGCAGCAGGTGGGACAAGAAGCAGCGCGGGAGGCTGCGCTTCGGGCGCGGGCAGCGGCTGTGGCTGCACTCTATGAAGTGCTGCCCGGCAGAATCCGGGAAGCCGGTATGGAAAAGCTCTATTATGAGATCGAGCTTCCGCTCTGCCTGTGCCTGGCGCGCATGGAGACGCGGGGCGTTCTGGTCGATCAGATGGCGCTGATTCGCTTCGGCAACATGCTGACCGGCGGCATCGAACACGATCAGGAGGAAATCTTCCGCTATGCCGGGCAGGAATTCAACATCAACTCACCCAAGCAGCTGGGCGAAATCCTCTTTGAAAAGCTGGAGCTGCCGCCGGTCAAGAAGACGAAAAGTGGCTATTCGACGAACGCCGAGGTACTGGAAAAGCTCAAAAACCGGCATCCGATCATCGAGGCGATTCTGGATTATCGGACGCTTACGAAATTGAAATCGACCTACGCCGATGGGCTGGTCAAGGAAATTGCAGGTGACGGCAGAATTCACACAACGTTCCAGAACATGGTCACAGCGACGGGGCGGCTTTCCTCGACAGAACCGAACTTGCAGAATATTCCGGTTCGTACCGAACTGGGGAGCGAAATTCGAAAAATGTTCGTGCCGCAGGACGGCTGCGTGTTTGTCGACGCCGACTACAGCCAGATTGAGCTGCGTGTGCTGGCGCATATTGCGCAGGATCAGCACATGCAGGAGGCGTTTACCTCCGGCATGGATATCCACACGGCAACTGCCGCGCAGGTGTTCCATGTTGCGCCGGAGGACGTGACGCCGCTGATGCGCCGCCATGCGAAGGCGGTCAACTTCGGCATTGTCTACGGCATTTCGGAGTTCTCGCTTGCTGAGGACATCGGCGTGACGCGCAAGGAAGCAAAGGCGTATATCGACCGGTATCTGGAAAATTACGCGGGCGTGCGCGCGTATATGAAAGATATCGTCGCAAAGGCAAAGCAGGACGGTTTTGTCACAACGCTGTTCGGAAGACGCCGGAATCTGCCGGAGCTCAAAAGCAGCAACTTCAACATCCGCTCGTTCGGAGAGCGTGTTGCGCTCAACACGCCCATTCAGGGCACGGCGGCGGATATCATCAAGCTGGCAATGCTGCACGTCGACCGCGCCCTGCGCGAGCGGAAGCTGCAAGCCCGGCTTGTTCTGCAGGTCCACGATGAGCTGATCGTCGAGTGCCCCATCGAAGAACGCGTGCAGGTCACACAGCTTCTGACCGAACAGATGCAGCAGGTGGCAAAGCTCTCCGTGCCGCTGCTTGCCGAGGCAAAGAGCGGCGCAAGCTGGTATGAGGCGAAATGATGGATATAAAAATTGTACCCATGATGCAGGACGATGTGCCGCAGGTAGCGGCGCTGGAAGCGGCATGCTTTTCAGACCCCTGGTCTGCGCAGATCCTGTCAAATGAGCTTCAAAACGAGCTGAGTCTCTGGCTGGTTGCAAAAGACGGCGATACCGTTCTCGGCTATGTCGGAAGCCAGAGCGTTCTGGATGAGGCGGATATGATGAATCTTGCCGTCCGCGAGACGGTGCGGCGGCAGGGGATTGCGCGGCTGCTTGTTCTGTCGCTCTGCCGGCAGCTTCACGAAAAAGGTGTTATGTCGCTGACCCTTGAGGTGCGCGATTCAAACGAACCCGCCATCCGGCTTTATTCCTCGCTCGGCTTTTTGCAGGTGGGCAGACGCCCCAACTACTATTTTCATCCGAAGGAGGATGCGCGCATCCTCAGAAAGGACGCTCTGGCATGAATATTTTATCGATCGAATCCTCCTGCGACGAAACGGCGGTTGCCATCGTCCGCGACGGACGGGAAATCCTAACCGACTGCATCGCCTCGCAGGTGGAGCTGCACAAGCTCTACGGCGGCGTGGTGCCGGAGATTGCATCGCGCAAGCACATTGAAGCAATTTATGGTCTGGCAGATCAGGCGCTTGTGCAGAGCGGCTTGACGCGCCGGGATCTGGACGCCATCGCAGTCACCTATGCGCCGGGGCTCATCGGCGCGGTGCTGGTCGGCGTGAATTTTGCGAAGGCTGCCGCCTATGCGCTGGATTTGCCGCTTGTGCCGGTTCACCATATCCGCGGGCATATCGCGGCAAACTATCTGGCGTATCCGGAGTTGGAGCCGCCATTCATCTGTCTGGTCGTTTCGGGCGGGCATACGCTGATTGTCGATGTGCGTGGCTACACGGACTTCAGAATTCTCGGCACCACGCGCGACGACGCGGCGGGCGAGTGCTTCGACAAGGTGGCGCGCGTGCTCGGCATGCCGTATCCGGGCGGCGCTGCATTGGACCGGTGCGCAAAGACAGGCGATGAAGAAAAATACCCGCTGCCGCACACGAAGCTTTCGGGAAATCCGCTGGACATGTCGTTCTCGGGTCTCAAAACGGCAGCGCTCAACCTCATTCACATGCACGAGCAGAAGGGGGAAAGCATCGATGTGCCATCTCTTTGCGCGTCGTTTTCCAAGGCGGTCAGCGAGATGCTGGTGCCGCGCACGATGCAGGCGCTCAAAGAAAGCGGCTACAAAAAACTTGCCATTGCCGGCGGTGTCGCTGCAAATTCCCGCATCCGCGCGGATTTTAAGGCGGCATGCGAATCGCTCGGTGCAGCGCTCTATACGCCGCCGCTTTCTCTGTGCGGCGACAACGGCGCGATGATCGGCAGCCAGGGCTACTACGAGTTTCTTGCCGGAACAAGGGCAGGGCAGGATCTCAACGCCTTTGCCACGCGCTCAATCGAGCAGCCCTACGAATAAAACAGAACAGCCTGAAAGGCGCACCGATTTGCGGTGCGTCTTTTTTGACGGCGCGGCTTCAAAAGGTTACATTATGTAAATGAAAATAAGATTATGTCAATTCCTTTTGCACCTTTATGAAATAGAGTGCTTCATTTTTCAAATGGACTATAATCTGGAAATAATCGAAAAAAATATTGCAATCAGGCGGAGAAACAGCTGTGGAAAACGTTGTGTACAGTGTGAATAAGTTGCGCCGCATGACTTGCGGATTATGATTATGGTAAACGAAACCGCATGCAGTACAAGCAGGGCATAAAAGCCGTGGAATGGACATACGCTGTAGCAAAAAGGAGGGGAGCGTATGGCAAGGAAAAAAGGGGCGCGAAGCGTTCCGGCGCAGCTTGCGATTGGAAGCGCGGCAGATCTGGGCTTCCTGCTTGTGTTGACGGCAATCGCGTCTGCGCTGGTGCTGAGCGGTGTGATCGGGCAGGGGAGCATTCCGACTGCGAGCTTGTGCGCCAACGCGCTGGCTGCATTTGCAGGGAGCCTGATCGCGGCAAGGGGCTTTTCGCAGCGAAGGCTTCTTTCTACGCTGGCGTGTACGGCAGGGTATCTGCTGGTGCTGCTGCTTGGCAATCTGCTGTTTGTGAGCGCGCCGCCGGATGGCGTGCTTTGGGTTGCGGCGCCTGCGCTGGCGGCATCGACGCTGGCGTGTCTGCTGGTCAGCGGGAAGCCGAAACGCGGAAGGCACCGCCGATGAAAGAAATCCTGCATCCTGCAGAATGGTAAATTGTATTTACGCAATGAATCACGTGTGCAGGAAATCCTTCATAAACCATATTTGGAACCGCCGCGCCGCAAACGCCACCAGATGTGGTAGAGACTCCGGAAAAGTTCGATTTTTGGACAGCTCTGAGTTGCTAATTTTACATAATACCATTGACATAACACTTTGTCATAATTTACAAAGATTTCGAAAAGTTCGGATTTTTCTTGAAATCTCAAGCGATTTGCGGTATAGTAAGGACACTTCCCGGATTTGCCATTGGTAGAAATAACGCGGATTTCATAATTTACTTCTTTTCTCCGGGAATACGCTGCGGCGTGCGTTTGCCCGACTTGTCCGGCAGAAAAAACCTGCATGCGCCCGTTTGCTTTGATGCACACCACATCTTGTGGTCGGCGGGCGCTGCGGCGGCTATTGCAGCTGGTTTGCACGGTTCCATGCACGAGCGCCGCAAGTTTGGAAGGTCAGAACATGGACAACATCATTGCCAGATACGAAGACTACCTCATCCATACCAAACACGCCTCTGCCAACACGGTCTCGTCTTACATGCGAGACATCCGGCAGTATGCGTCATATCTGTCCGGCATTGATGTCGATGTTCTCGAAGCCGACCAGAGCGTGGTCAGCGCCTACATGCAGTGGCTGCAGTCGATCGGAAAATCTCCGGCGACCGTCTCGCGTTGCCTGGCGTCGCTCAAGAGTCTGTATCTGTTTGCGCTCAGCGAGGACGAGATCGAGCAGAATCCGGTACATAACATCAAGGTCGAGAAGGCGGAAAAGAAGCTGCCGCAGATTCTGACCGGCAAAGAGGTCGAGCTGCTGCTCGAGCAGCCGCGCACCAGCGACATGAAGGGCTGCCGCGACAAGGCGATGCTCGAGGTTTTGTATGCAACCGGCATTCGCGTCAGTGAGCTGATCAACCTGAACGTGGACGACGTGAGCATCACGGGCGGCTTCATCCGCTGCGAGTCCGGCGGCAAGACGCGCATTATTCCGCTCTACCCCGAGGCGGTGCAGGCGCTCCACACCTACATGGACGACGTGCGGCTCAAAATGCTGGCAACACCGTCGGAGCATTCTCTGTTCGTAAACGTGTCCGGTGAGCGCATGAGTCGGCAGGGCTTCTGGAAAATTATCAAATACTACCAGGAAAAGGCGCAGATCGACAAGGACATCACGCCGCATACCCTGCGGCACAGCTTTGCCGCGCATCTGCTGGAGAACGGCGCGGACCTTCGGTCCATTCAGGAGATGCTTGGTCACAGCGACATTTCCTCGACACAGGTCTACGCGCACCTGGTCAAGCAGAATCTCAAATCCGTCTACAACAAATATCATCCGAAAGCATAAAAGAGCCCGCGCAGTCCGGTCGGATTGCGCGGGCTTTGGGCATAAATCCGCAAGCGCGCCGCAGCTTTTG
>OIWM01000540.1_pt1 | contig 45054 bp, 42 predicted proteins | sample 1587451 | NCBI WGS metagenome assembly OIWM01 (sample SAMEA3888907, study PRJEB22519) | human gut metagenome | biome: human gut; feature: human-associated habitat; material: faeces | place: Denmark | collected 2011 | reverse complement strand
TCTCGGAGGAATCCGGAGCCTTCACTCTACTGGTTTGCAGGGCAACGGTTTCTAGTTTCTTGCCCCGGAAGATCTCGCCCTTAATGTTGAATACCGTGGCATCATCAAAGATCCGGTCCAGGGCACAGAGCAGTGCGTCGTCCGCATTGAAATTGCTGCGCCAGTGGGACGGGTGCTTGTTGCTGGTGAACACAATATTGAAGTTGCCTTCCTTGTTGTATCTCCGGTCAATCAGATCAAAGAACAGCCGGGTGTTCTCTTTGTCGAACTCACAGTGGCCCACCTCGTCAATAATCAGGCAGGAAGGACGCACCAGGCCGTTGAGAACAGATGCTTCCTTGCCGGCCCGTCTGGCGGCGGTAAACTTGTCCCGCAGTTCAGACATCTTAATGAAATAGGTCTTTATTCCGCGCTGGCAGCATTCATAGCCAAAAGCCTGCGCCAGATGGGTCTTGCCGGTTCCGGCAGGGCCAATGAATGCCAAATTCCTGTGAGCGTAGATTGCTGACAGCGACGGCAGCGTTCTCAGCCTGTTCGCATTTCGCCCCTTAATGACAGAAAAGTCAAAGTTCTCAAAGGTTTTGGAATCTTTCAATGGCAGACGACTCATTTTCAGAAGTGTATGGACGGTGGTATCTACTTTCTTCCTTTGCAAATGTTCAAATACCATGCCTACTGCCTGAATCTGTGTCTCGGAGAAATCCTGTTCCTCCACCAGCTTCGCAAACTCAATGGATGAGAAATCCAGCCGCAGGATCCGGCAGCTCTTTTCCACAGCCTCAAATACAGTATCATTCATCCCAGTTCACCTCCTTGTCGAAGTTGAACTTTTCAAAGGAAAGGCTGGGTTCAGGCTCCGGGAGCCGGGAGATCTCCGTTCTTACCGGCATAGTGGGGAACTCTTCCGGTTGAGGCGCGCATACTGGTCGGCACAGTAACGATCCCGTTTGCTCCATGTCACATCATGGGTGGTCAGCTGCTGCTTCAGGTCGGAAGAATAGATGTAGATCATATCATCCTCCCGCATGATACGGGCTGTGGAACCACGATAGCTGAAAGGAACGCCGAACCGGCGCCCTTCGTAATTAACAAAGCCGTCGAAGGAAATCTTTCATTCCGGGCACAGGTAGAACAGCAAAGCAGGTTCCATCTCCAGCGGACAAACTTGGGCAGAACACTGTTTGTGGTGCGTTTCCTGCGGCACACCGGCGGTAGCATTGTGGTAGGTGCTGTTTTTCCGATTGCACCACTCCAATGCTGCACGATTCAGGTCGGTAATATTCCAAAACACCCTTCCAGCGAGGAAATTATCCTTTATAAACCGTACCAGCCGCTCTACCTTTCCCTTGGTAAAGGGATGTCTGGGCTTTCAGAGCTTTGTTTGAAAACCGACTGTTTTCATAAAGGCTTCGTAGTCCTTCTGCCAGACCGGATGCCCCTCAAAATCCCGGTGGAGAACAACACTCTTCATGTTGTCTGTCAGAATATACTTGGGGATACCCATATATCCAAAGGCATGAATGATGCCAATGAAGAGATTCTCCTGTTTTGCATTGGGGAAGAACTCTACATACCGCTGACCGCAGTGGTGACAGACCATGGCAAAGCAGGCAGCATTGTATTCACTGCGCCGTCATAGTCCACCACCTTGGTGAAGCCCCAGTCCATCTGGTAGGCTTCTCCCGGCTCCGTGGTGAACCGACGACCTCGGCTTCCCTGCGGAGCTACCAGCTGACGTTTGGCGGGGATGAGATGTTTATGAGACGCAATGTAGTCCTTAACCGTTGTCAGCCCGCCGGAAAATCCCACAGACTGAAGCCGTTCCAGGCAGACCGAGGAGTTGGTGATTCCCTTCCCGAGCAGGTCGTCTAAGATGGCTGTATAGCCGGTCAGAATCGAATGTGGAGCCTTGCGCCCTTCCAGCCCGTGCGGTTTGGGGGTAAAGCCATTCTTCTTGAGCCGCCGCAGTTTTGCACGGGATATGCCTGTCCGACGCTCCAACTCTGCCAGATTGATCTTTTCCAGAGAGAAATGATTCCCTTGCTCGAGCTTATTTCTTCTATGGCTTGTGATATAATGTCATCCAAGCCATTACTTTTATTTTCTTTCATGTTGCTCCTTTCACTGGGTTGTTGGCACTTTCCAGTATAAAGGATTTGAAAGAAAAAGTAATGGTTTTTTCTATTTGACTACGATTGGCACTTTTCGCCCGGCTCAATATGGCCATTCTCGCCCGGCGCTAACACGCGGCAGAATGGCATCTTCGATCATATTCTTACAAGCCGCGCTGATGCGCAAAGACGCGGTGTAGTGTTCCATTTCATTATGTGCGACAGCATACGGAGAAAGCGGTTGCAAGGAAAGCGGCCTTTCCCATGAAAATGGAGATGTATTGTAGTCCAACACTGCCGTTGGCGCGGCACAGTGAAGCACTTCTTGCTTTTCTCGGCAGAAACTGATACAATAATAAAACATTCATCGAAGGAGTGATCCTTGTGGCAAAGCGTATCACAAGAATCGTGCTGACCGGAGGGCCCGCCGCCGGAAAAACGACGCTCATCAGCCGCATTCTCAAGGAATTCAAGCAGGACGACGGCTGGAAGGTCATCACCATCCCGGAGACGGCGACGGATCTGATCTCCGGCTTCGGCATCCGTCCGTTCGGCAACTGCGTCTCCATGCTGGATTTCCAGTATTTTGTCATTGACGATCAGCTACACAAGGAGCGCCTCGCGCTCAAGGCCGCGCAGATGGTGCCGGAGGAAAACGTCCTTGTGATCTACGATCGGGCGCTCCTCGACGACAAGGCCTATATCACGGACGAGGAGTTCCGCGAGGTCCTTGCAAGCTTCGGCACCACGGAGGCCGAGATCCTCACGCACTACGATGCCGTCCTGCATCTGGTCACCTGCGCCAAGGGCGCGGAATTTGCCTATAATTTCGGCAATGAGGCGCGGTATGAGCCGGTGGAGCGCGCCCGCGAAATGGACGACCGCACGCTCCGCGCGTGGAGCGGCCACCCCAATCTGCATGTGATCGACAATTCCGTCGATTTTGAGGATAAGATCCATCGCGGCCTGAATGCCGTCTATGAGATCGTCGGCCATCCCGCGCCGATGGAGACGAAGCGGAAGTATCTCATCGCCATGCCGGAGCTGAAGGTGCTGGAGGAAAAGTACGGTGCGGTGCCGGTCGATATGATGCAGACCTATCTGCTGGAAACGAATCCGCAGGTCGAGCGCCGCGTCCGTCAGCAGCGGAACGGCTCGGAATACCTTTATTTCTACACGGAAAAGCGCATGACGGACTCCGGAAAATGGGAGACGGAGCGGCCCATCTCGCAGAAGGCCTATATCCAGTACCTGATGGAGGGTGACAGCAGCCTCCACGCCGTACATAAGCTCAAATACCGCTTTACCTATGAGCGGCAGAGCTTTGCCATCGATGTTTACCCCTTCTGCAAGGACAAGGCGCTCATGCGCGTGGCCCTTCCGGCAGAGCAGGAGCATGTCGTGCTTCCGCCGGAGCTGACCATCCTCGAGGAGGTCACCGGCCGGCCCGAGTATAAAAACCGTTTCCTCGCAAGCTCCCAGCAGCTTTGAGCAGGGGAGCAGGCAGTTGACCTTTTTCAGAATGAGGCTGGCGGCGGAAAATACAGTACAGGGCAGTTTTTACAACGAAAAGCTATAAAAATCAGCGCCGGAGTGGGCTTCCACTCCGGCGCTTGCGTATGTCTGCGGTCTGTTCAAGGCGCATCCTTTCCGTCCAACGCTTCGCGTATCGCCCGCAGGGCCTTTTTCTCGATGCGCGAGACGTAGCTGCGGCTGATGCCGCACTGCTCCGCGATCTCCCGCTGTGTCAGCGGCGCGCCGCCGCTCAGGCCGTAGCGCAGGGAGACGATCGCCTTTTCGCGCGGCGTCAGGACCTGTTCCATGACGGCGCGCAGCTGTCCGTGCAGCTCGCGTGTGCTGAGATCCTCGAAAAGATCCTCCTCCGAGCAGATCGTGTCCATGAGGGACAGTGCACTGCCGTCCCGCCCGGTCTCGATGCAGTCCGAGAGCGAAACATCCTGCGCGCCCTTTCGTTGAGAACGAAAATACATCAGGATTTCATTTTCTACACATCTGGCAGCATAGGTCGCCAGTCGCGCGCCCTTACTGGCGTCGAAGGTCGAGATGCCTTTGATGAGCCCGATCGTGCCGATGGAGATCAGATCCTCCTGATCGGCGGACTGTGTATAGTATTTTTTCATGATGTGCGCCACCAGCCTGAGGTTGCGCTCGATCAGGACGTTTCGCGCGGCCAGATCGCCCTGTGCGGCCAGCTCCAGATAGTGCCGCTCCTCGGCGGCGGTGAGCGGCTTTGGAAAGGAGCCGCCGGCGCTTGCCAGATGCAGGGAACAGAGCATGCTGCTGAGCATGAGCCAGACAGCGGTCGTAAGCATGGAAACCTCACCTCCTGTAAGGAGTGTATTCCCCGGCGGCTCGTCCAAATCCCACATTTTCCGCGCGGACAGGCGCGGACAGAAGCAGAAGGACGGCAAGCAGAGCGCGGCAGGCCCGAAACAAAGAAAATCCCCGCCGGAGATTGCTGCACCTGACAGGGGTAACAACGTTGGCGGGGGGATAGCAGCGTTCGGCATTGACCTGACTCCAGCGGCCGGTCGCGAAGGCGTAGTAGAGCAGGCACGGGTCCTGAAATCCAGCCACCTCGATGCCGAGCCGCGCATACGGCGTGATGTGTGCACCATCCTGCCAGTGGCGGTCATCCGTCGGCGGATATGGGGCTGGAACGAGGACGCCTCCAGAATGTACGCCGCGAACGCGGAGGTGTAAGCGCATCCCCGTTCAGGTGCTCAGCGAGGGTACCTATTACTGGGGCCACCACGGAACGATGCTCGTCGTGCAGGCGGAGCTGCCGCCGATGGGCTATACGACGGTCATCCCGCGCAACGGGGAGGCGGAGCACGTCGAATGGCCGCCGCTCGGTGCGCCGCGCGTCGATCATATCGCGGACGAGCCGCTCGTTCTGGAAAATGAAAAGCTCCGCGCGGCCTTTTCTCCGACGACGATGCAGCTGCTCAGCCTTGTGTCCAAGGCGTCCGGCAGAGAGCTTATGAACGCGCCGGGCAGCGATTTCTGCCTTGCGGCGGAGGAATGCTCCAACGAAATGACGGCGTGGCGCGTGGGCCGTTTTGCGAAGGTCGTCAATTTGAGCATGGAAAATCCGGCCTGCGTCGCAAAGATCACGCGCGGAGTCGTTCACCAGAGTATCCAGTTCGCGCTGCCATTCAAGTCCTCCGCGCTCACGGCGGAGGGGAGCGCGGTCTATGCGATGAAGCGTGCGGAGGATGCGGACGGACTGGTCCTGCGGCTCTTCAATCCGCAGAAAAAGGCGGCGTCTGCACGGCTCTGCTTTGTGAGGGCCGTACAGCGGGCAGAACTGCTTGCGATCCCCGAGCGGCCGTTTGGCGGTGCGCTCCGCACGGAGGCGGACGGCGTGTACGTTGAAATGAAGCCGGAGGAGGTCGTGGCCCACCGCGTCGTATTCTAAATAAGTACATAAAGGGTATAAGAAACCGGCAGGCACTTGAAGTGCCTGCCGGCGATTTTACGCTTCCTCGGGCTGGAGCTTTTCGGCCTTCTTTTCAAAGCCGTGTACCCAATCGGAGAAGTGGTAATAGATGAGATAGACAATGGAGCTGAGCGACCAGGTGATGGGATACGCCCAGTAGATATACTGGATGTCATGGACAAAATGCATGACAGTCGTGATGTAAGTAATTCTTACAACGCACCAGAACACGAGCATGATCGTCATGGGCACGAACGCCTTTCCTGCGCCGCGGCATACGGATGCGACGGCGTGCGAGAAGGCCAGCAGGCAGTAGAACAACGAGATCGTGCGCGCCTGCTCGACGCCGAGGGCAATGACCTCCGGCGTTTCGGTGAAAATGGCGGTCAGCTGCGGCGCAAACAGATACATCAAAACGCCGATCAGCTCCGCGAGAAGCAGGGATGTAATGATGCCGAAGCGGGAGCCTTTCTTGGCCCGGTCGTATTCGCCCGCGCCGAGATTCTGACTGACATAGGTGGTCAGCGCCATGGTGAAGCTTGTGACGGGCAGGAATGCGAAGCCCTCCAGCTTGGAGTAGGCGCCGTAGGCAGCCATTGCAAGCTTGCCGAAGGAGTTGATGTTCGACTGGACAATGACGTTTGCAAAGCCGATGACGGAATTCTGCACGCCGGAGGGCAGGCCATAGCGGAAGATCTGGCCCAGCATTTCCCGGTCGAGCCGCAGGTCGCGCAGACGGACCTGATAGATCGTGCCTTTTTTCGTCAGATGGATAAGGCAGAGCACCATGCTGACCGCCTGCGAGATGGTCGTGGCGGCGGCCGCCGACCAGACGCCCCAGTGGAATACGGCGATGAACAGCAGGTCGAGCACGATGTTGACCAGAGACGAGAGAATCAGGTAGTACAGCGGGCGGCGGCTGTCGCCCAGTGCGTTCATGATGCCCTTGCAGGTGTTGTACATCACGACGGCGAGAATGCCGAAGAAGTAGTAGCGGAAATAGGAGATGGCCTCCGGCAGGACGTCCGGGTCGGTGCCCATCCAGCGAAGGAAGGTCGGCGTCAGCGCAACGCCGAAAACGGTCAGAACAATGCCGCAGAGAATGGCCAGCAGGACGTTCGTATGGATGGCGCGGGAGACGCGCGCATAATCTCCGGCTCCAAAATAGCGGGAGATGGTGACGCTCGCGCCCATCGACATGCCGGTAAAGAAGCTGATGATCAGGAAGATCAGCGTTCCGGAGGAGCTGACGGCGGCCAGCGCCTCGTCGCCAAGAAAACGGCCGACGATCAGTGCGTCCGCGGTGTTGTAAAGTTGCTGGAACACCTGACTGAGCAGAACGGGAATGGCAAACGCAGTAATGAGCCGCCACGGCTTGCCGCGGGTCATGTCCATGGTCGAACCATCCATATTCATACATCCTTTCTGTAGAGAAAAATAGACGGGCAGGGGAGAAAAACAAGTTTTTCTCTGCTGCGCGCTATTTTCTAAGATAGCAAAAAAGCAGAAGAATTGCAAGAGCAATTAATGGAAAAATCAAACTTTTGTGCAAATTGGAGAAAAGAGCCGCAGACCGCAGCGGTCTGGGAAAAATTTTGCGTCCTGTGCGGCAGTCGGCGGATGAAGCTGCGCCTGCGGGAAATACTATCCTCTGAAATATTTTCTGGAGGGGACGCAGATGGCGGAAGAAAAACAGGAAACACGCGCACAGGAGCAGCTGGTCGATCTTGGGTCGGCGACGACGCGCTCAAGCCGGGGAAACATTTACACGCTGACGATCATCGGCCAGATCGAGGGACATCAGATTCTGCCGGAGACGGTCAAGACCACGAAATATGAGCATGTGATCCCGCTGCTGGCGGCAGTGGAGGAGAGTGAGGACATTGACGGCCTGCTGCTGCTCCTCAATACGGTGGGCGGCGATATCGAGGCCGGGCTTGCCATCGCGGAGCTGATCGCCGGGATGAAGAAGCCGACGGTCTCGCTGGTGCTTGGCGGCGGGCATTCCATCGGGATCCCGCTGGCGGTCTCGGCCAAGAAGAGCCTGATCGTGCCGACGGCCAGCATGACCGTCCATCCGGTGCGCATGACGGGGCTTGTGGTCGGCGCGCCGCAGACGTTCCAGTATTTCCAGCGCATTCAGGAGCAGATCGTTGATTTCGTGACGGCAAACTCCAGGATCAAGCGCGAAAAATTTCTGGAATATATGATGGCGACGGACGAGATCGCAACGGACGTCGGGACGGTCGTCTATGGCCGCGAGGCGGTGGCGTGCGGGCTGATGGACCGGCTCGGGAGCCTGCGCGACGCGCTCGACTGCCTGCACCGGCAGATCGCCCGCAGCAAAAAGCCGCCGGAGCAGAAGCGTAAATGAGAATACACCCTAAATTGAACGAATGCGCCGAGGAAAACGTGAGGAGCGCTTTTATGCGGCCCAAAGGCGGGATAGACGCCGCCGAAGGAGCGTCAGAACACGATTTGAACGGTAAAAGGCATACAAGCGGCAGGCCCGATCGGGCCTGCCGCTTTGCGATAGGATGATTGGTCGTTCGCGTCAGTTCAGTGTGATGGAGACACGTTCTGCTTCCGTGAACATACGGACAAGGATCGCCGCGACCTCGCAGCGCTGGATGCTTGACGCGGGACGGAACGTGCCGCTTTGATCGGAGCCGGTCAGGATACCGGCGCGGTAGAAGGCGTAGATCTCGGCGGCATAGGCATCGCCGGTCTTTACGTCGGGAATGGCGTTGTCCGAAACGCTGTTCCGGGCGGTGTAGCGGTCGGCGGGCATGGAGCCGTAGAGGATATGGACGAACTCTGCGCGGGAGACGGGCGCGTTCATCTGCGCCGCCGTGTAACCGGCATACCCGCCATGCCATCTCCCGTTCGTGTTACCGCGAGTTCCAGAAGGGCGACATTGTCCAGCTGAACCTTTCTGCCAAGATCGACGGCTATTCCGCCGCCATCGGCTACCCCATCTGCCTCGGAAAGCTCGAGGGCGAGCGCCGCGACATCGTCCAGTTCTGCCGTCAGGCGCACCAGTGGACGTGCGAGCAGGTCAAGGCCGGCGTGATGGCTGGCGACATTGCCAAGAAGTTCTATCAGTACTTCGTGGACAACGGCTTCAAGGACAACTTCGTCTACGGCCCGCTGCACTCCACCGGCATCATCGAAGTCGAAGCGCCTTGGGCGGAAACCAGCTCCATGTATCCGCTCCAGCCCAACATGACCTATCAGGCCGATACGTTCATCTCCTGCCCGACGTTCGGCGTCCGCTGGGAGAAGGGCATCGTCGTGACCGAAAGCGGCTGTGACATTCTCTCGCCGGAGATCCCCGAGGTCTGCCCCGAACTGATGTTCTGAGCCGCGCGGATGAGGCTTGACATTTGCTGTGATCGTTTTCAGATACACCCTAGCCTGCGCAGACGCAGATTTATAAAATTCGCTTGCAAAGCACGCGGAATTTTTCAAATCCTGCACGCAATTTATCAGATCCTACACAAAGCGGCAAAAAGGATTGCCTTCGGCAGCCACACTGGCTAAGATGGAGACACGAAGAAAAATGCTGCGGGAGGCAAGAAAAAATGAGCAAGCAGAATCCGACCCTCGTGATCATGGCCGCGGGCATGGGCAGCCGCTTCGGCGGACTCAAGCAGATCGAACCGGTCGATCCGGAGGGACACATCATCATTGATTTTTCCCTGTTTGACGCATGGCGCGCGGGCTTCCGCGACGTTGTGTTCATCATCAAGCACGAGATGGAAGCGGAGTTCCGCGAATGCATCGGCGACCGTATGGAGCGGTATTTCCATGTCTCCTATGTCTTTCAGGAGCTGGATCGTCTGCCGGAGGGCATTCCCGTCCCGGCCGGACGCGCCAAGCCATGGGGCACCGGCCATGCGCTGGCCTGCTGTAAGGGCGTGGTGAACGGTCCGTTTGCCGTCATCAACGCGGATGATTTCTATGGCCGCACGGCGTTCTCGGAAATCTATGATTTCCTTGCTGCGCAGACCGACGAGCACAAATACGCCATGGTCGGGTATCGCCTGAAAAATACGGTGACGGAGTTCGGCTCCGTGGCGCGCGGCGTATGCGAGATCGAAGACGGGATGCTGACCGGCGTGACGGAGCGCACGAAGATCTTCAAAAAGGGCGCGGATGCGGAGTACACCGAGGACGGCGAGCATTTCTTCCCGCTGGCGGGCGATACCATCGTGTCAATGAATCTCTGGGGCTTCTCGGCGCGTGTGCTCGACGAGCTTTGGGACCGCATGGGCGCGTTCCTGAAGGATGCCATTCCGAAAAATCCGCTCAAGTGTGAATACTTCCTGCCGTTTGTGGTAAATGAGCAGCTGGCGGACAGAAGCGCAAGCGTGCAGGTGCTGCCGTGCGAGGAAACATGGTACGGCGTGACCTACCGCGAAGATCTGGCGTCGGTCAAGGAGGCCGTGGCGCGGATGAAGGCGGAGGGCATTTATACGGAAACGCTCTAGAAGTGAGCAGGAACGGCGGCGCTCAAAAGCGCGCCGTGATTGACAAACCAGCAAAAGCCCTGTATCATCGTGTGCATAGGATATTCCCGAACGGGGAATTCTCTGAAAACATGAGGTGATCGTATGTTTTGGGATACAACGTATATTCTGGTGATCCTCGGCGCGGTGCTCTGCGCGGCGGCGTCCTGGAACATCAGCCAGACCTACCGGCGCTACAGCGCGTTTTCGAATGCCAGAGGACTCACGGCGGAGGCGGTCGCGGCCATGATCCTGCGCGGCGCGGGCATTCCCGACGTGCGGATCGAGCGCATCGGCGGCTCGCTGACAGACCATTATTCGCCCGGAGAAAGGGTGCTGCGCCTATCCGACAGCGTATACGGCTCGACCTCCGTTGCGGCCATTGGCGTCGCGGCGCATGAATGCGGCCACGCGATCCAGCACAAGGTGGGGTATTTTCCGCTCAAGCTGCGTTCGCTCTCCGTGCCCATCGCCAATATCGGATCGAAGCTCTACTGGCCGGTGATTTTGCTGGGACTGATTCTGAGCTATATGCAGCTGGTGCAGATCGGCGTGCTGCTGTTCGTTTTTGTCGTGCTTTTCCAGCTGATCACGCTGCCAGTGGAATTCAATGCATCCGGCCGTGCGCTCCGCATCCTCGAGGAACGGGGAATTCTGGCAGGAGACGAGCTGAAGGGCGCGGAAAAGGTGCTCCGCGCGGCGGCAATGACGTATGTCGCCTCGCTCTTTTCCTCCATTCTTCAGCTGCTGCGGCTGGTTCTGCTGACGCGGCGGGATAATCGGAGAAGATAACGAATGAAAAATGCCCGCGCAGACGGAAACGGTCTGCGCGGGCTTTTCCCATGTGCGGCGGCGCCTTACAGAGCAGCCAAGGCTTGCATTTTTTCACGCATTGTGTCAAAATAGGGAAAAGCGGCGCGGAGCCTTATGCTGAGGTTCAATGCATCTAACTGCCGCCTACAGACAGGAGCATCCTTATGTCAGAAATGTTTTTCGGAGCCGGGGCCGTTCGACCCGGCGTGCAGCCGGAGATCCGCTGTCCGGAGCGGACGGACGGCGTCGTCCACATCACAGCCTACCCGGTCTTTCCCGGCATTGAGCTGCGCTACAACGACGTTCACGCGAGCTGGTATGGGCAGGATATCCCCGCCGCCGACGGCGTGCTTGCCATTGACCACTGCCGAGAGGGACGCATGGAGCGCCAGCACGAGAGCGGACATTACTTTCTCGCGTCGGGAGACCTCTCCGTGACGCTTTTGAGCGACGCGCAGGGGACGGCACGCTTTCCGACCGGCCATTACCACGGCGTGACGGTCACGCTCGATCCGAAGCGCGCGCCGGACTGCCTTTCGTGCATTTTGCAGGACGTCAACGTCCGCCCGGCGATGCTGGCGGAAAAATTCTGCGACCGCTCCGGCTACTTCGCCGCGCGTTCCTCCGCGCGGGTAGAGCACATTTTCTCCGAGCTTTATCAGGTGCCGGAGGCGTTCCGGATGGGCTATTTCAAGGTCAAAATTCTGGAGTTGCTGCTGTTCCTCAGCGCACTGGAGCTGCCCGCCGGACGGCGGAGCTACAGCGGGGCGCAGGTCCTTCTGGCGCGGAGGGCGGCGGAATATCTGGAGCAGAACGCGGGGGACTGCGGCACAGCTTCGGAGCTTGCGGCGCATTTCGGCGTCTCGCCCGCGCAGCTCTCGGCAAGCTTCCGGGGCGTCTACGGCATGACGCCCGCCGCGTTCCTGCGCGCGCAGAAAATGCACGGCGCGGCGGCGCTCCTGCGCACGACAGATCGGACGGTGCTGGACATCGCCGGGCAGTTCGGCTACGACAACGCCAGCAAATTCGCAAAGGCCTTCCGAAGCGTCATCGGCGTCGCGCCGAATGCCTATCGCAGCGGCGTTCTCTGCGACAGCTGCGCGCCGGAGGCCATTCATTCCTGACAGGGGCGGAGAAAAACGCTGCGTTCCGCCGGAGCCGCGCCGCAGAATTTTGCAATTTGGAGCCGCATTCGCACAATTTGGAGCGGATGCGGCCCTCTGCTTCCGCTATACTATGGGTGTGAACGAAACGAGCCCGTTCCTCCGCCACGCGGTTAGAGCAGATTAACCGCGTGGCGGAATAAACAATGAAAAAACGTGGAAAGCTCACAGCACAGGAGGTGGCGCAATGTCAGAAGAACTGCTGATCCGGCAGGGCGCGCCGACGCTTGCCGGGATCAAGACCGGAAGTCTGTTTCCCTGTGCGTGCGTATGCCGCGCAACGCTGCTGACCGAGATCCGGCGGATCAACCGGACGCTGACGCCGAAGGGCCTGTGCCTGCTGCCGCTCCGCATTGCGGACGGACGCGCACTGCTCTATCTCTACCGGCCCGTGCGTCTGAGCCGCGATCTTCAGGATTCGCTGGCGGCGGAGCTTCTGCGCCGGGCAGGATATCCCGAGGGCGGCTGCGCAAAATGTCTGGCGCAGCTCATCCGGCGCTTCCGCGCGGGAGAGGAGTTCCCGCACGAGGTCGGACTTTTCCTCAGCTATCCGCCCGAGGATGTGCGCGGCTTTATCGAGCACCGGGACGACGGCTGCAAATGCACCGGGCTTTGGAAGGTGTACGGCGATGAAGCGAACGCAAAAAGGCTTTTTGCCCAATACCGCAAATGCACGCAGATCTACTGCGCGCTCTGGCAGGCCGGCTCCGATATGGAGCGGCTGGCCGTCGCAGTCTGATTGCGTATTTCAGAAAGGAATGAATTGATATGAAAAAAACAGCTGTTATTTATTGGAGCGGAACCGGAAATACGGAATCCATGGCCGAGGCTGTCGCAGAGGGGCTCCGCGCCGCAGGTGCGGAAACGGAGCTGCTGACGCCGGAGCAGGTGCACACGGACGGCCTGGCGGCGCTGGACGCCGTCGCGCTCGGATGCCCGGCTATGGGCAGCGAGGTGCTGGAGGAGACCGAATTCCAGCCCATGTTCGACAGCTGCAAGGCGCTTCTCGCCGGAAAGCCCACGGCGCTCTTCGGCTCCTATGGCTGGGGCGACGGCGAATGGATGCGCGAGTGGGAGAATGACTGCCGCGCAGCCGGTATCCCCCTTGCCTGCGAGAGCGTTATTTGCTGCGAGGCGCCGGACGACGAGGCACTGGACAAGTGCCGTGCGCTCGGACGCGCTCTGGCGGAATAAACGGTGTTGTCATGCGCTTTGCATGGATGCGGCTCCGGAGAAAGCTTCCCACGCTTGCTGTGACCGCCGGCATTCTGCTGCTGGCCACGATCGTCCAGAGCTGCGGATATGGCTGAGCGTCCTCCGCTCACAGCGTCAGCTGACGCAAAGAACAATGACCCATCCCATCCCATTCCTATCTTGTTCCCCATATGCAAGGGCGCCCTTGTGTATTCCAGAAAGCGGAGTGGATCATTCCACCGCTGGGTACTCGTTGCAGAGCAGGCGGTAGGGCGGCTCGTCCTCCTCAATCTTCGGGAAACGGCCCACAGGCGGATTGAAGCGGTTGTCGGTGTTGTCGTCGTTGCACTGGCTGACTTCGCCCAGCAGAACAGGCCCTGTGCCGGATTCGACCTCAAAATCGTGATACATATACTGCTGAATGTGGATGCTTTCGCCCGGCGTGAGGCGCACCTGCGTTCCGGCAGGAACCGTATAGGTTCTGCCATCGCAGTGAACGGTCACGTCGGATTCCTTGTCGATGGATTCATCGGGCAGACTGTTGTATACGCGAATCAGAATGTTTCCGCCGCCGCGATTGATGATGTCCTCGGTCTTGTACCAGTGGAAATGATTCGGGGAATACTGTCCCTCTTTCATATAGAGCAGCTTCTCGGCGTAGACCTTCGGATACTTGTCCGCCATCTTGCGGTTGCCGTTTCGGATGGTGATGAGCGACATACCAACCTTGTCAAAGTCGCCGAGGCCGTAATCGGTGATGTCCCAGCCGAGCATACAGTCGCGGACTTCGTCGTATTCATGCCCCTTGGTTTTCCACTCTTCGGGCGTGAAATTGCAGAACGGCGGCAGATAGCAGTGCTCCCGCGCACACATGGCTTCAAGCTCCTTCAGAGCCTTGTTGATCTCAGAACGTTTCATGATCTCTCTCCTTCATAGAGCGGCGCGGACGGCGGCCGCAGCCTTGGATGAACACGATTATTGTAGTGTAAAAGACCGGAAAAAACAATGCCGTTTTCGTGATCTGTCTCAAAAAGCAGCGATCTGTCCAAAACGGATAGGAAAACGGTATGTCGGAACGTTTTCTACTTGCAAAAAGGAAGCGCCCCCGATAAAATAAAAGGAAATATCGTAGCCGCCGTGAGGGATGGACAGCGGGAAACAGGGGGTAGAGCGCTATCAAAAAACAGAAACAACAAAATTCGCTCCGACATCTCGGAAAATGCCTGAACGGCTATCGCGGCTGGACGACGGCCGCCGCCATCTTTGGCGGACTGGAGGTCGTGCTGGAGGTCTTTATCCCCATGCTGATGTCGGTCATCGTGGACGGGGGCCTCTACCGCGAGGAGGATTTTATGCTGCGCGGACTGTTCCCGGACGCGCTTGTCGCGCAGAGAGACCGCTTCGTCCTGACCGTCGGCGGGATCATGGTGGGCATTGCCTGCCTGTCCATGGCCTGCGGCCTGCTCAGTGCGCGGTGCTCCGCCATTGCAAGCCAGGGCTTTGCCAAAAACCTGCGCACGATGCTGCTGGATAAGATCCAGAGCTTTTCATTTTCAAACATCGACCATTTTTCGACGCCCAGTCTCATCACCCGCGCCACAACGGATGTCAACACCGTCCGCACGACGATGCACCAGATCATCCGTTCGCTGACGCGTAGCCCCATCATGCTGGTTCTGGCGACGGTGATGGCCTTTACCATTTCGCCGCATCTGGCGCTGTTCTTTGTCGGCGCGCTGCCGGTGCTGGCCATCACGCTGGCGATCATGATGCGCATCGGTCAGCCGCGCTTCCGCAGAATGCTAATCAAAATGGACGATATGAACCGCGCTATTCAGGAGAACTTTGTCGGCAGCCGCGTCGTCAAGGCGTTCGTGCGCGGCGACTATGAATCGGAGCGCTTCACCGGGACGGCGGAGGAGCTGCGGCACGCGCAGCTTGCCTCTGCGCGCCTGTTCACGCTGACCGGCCCGATCCAGATGGGCATTATGTGGACATGTACCATTCTGCTGCTGCTTTTCGGCGGACGCGAGATCATTTTCCAGACGACGGGCCTGCTCACGGGCGAGCTTGTGAGCATCGTGTCCTACAGCACGCAGGCGGTCTCATCTCTGACGATGCTTTCGTGGCTCATTATGTCCCTCTCGCGTGCGCAGGCGTCCATGCGGCGCATCAACGAGGCCTTTGACGAGCAGCCGGACATCGCGGACGGAACCTCGGATCAGACCGTCCGGGACGGCAGCGTGGATTTTGAGGACGTCTGCTTCAGCTATACGCGCGACCCGGAAAAGCTCAATCTGCGGCACGTTACGTTCCATATCCGCAGCGGCGAGACGGTCGGTGTCATCGGCGGAACAGGCGAGGGCAAATCCACGCTGGTGAATCTGATCCCGCGCTTTTATGACGCCCTTTCCGGCACGGTGCGCGTCGGCGGCGTGGACGTGCGGGACTACACGCTGGAAAATCTGCGCGACGGCGTATCCATGGTGCTTCAGAACGGCACGCTCTTCTCCGGAACGATCGCCTCGAACCTGCGCTGGGGCAGACCCGACGCGACGCTTGAGGAGATGAAGGCCGCCTGCGCCATTGCCTGCGCCGACGAGTACATCGACCGCTTCCCCGACGGCTATGAAACGCTGCTGGAGCAGAACGCGGCCAACCTTTCCGGCGGTCAGCGGCAGCGCCTGCGCATTGCGCGGGCGATCATCAAACAGCCGAAGATCCTGATCCTCGACGATTCGACCAGCGCGGTCGATATGGCGACCGACGAGCATATCCGAAGGGGCCTGAAAAATGCGCTGCCCGGCACGACGAAGATCATCATTGCCCAGCGCATCGCGTCGATCCTGAGCTGCGACCGCATTCTTGTGCTTGACGAGGGAAGGCTGTCCGATATCGGCACGCATGACGAGCTGATGGCGCGCAGCCAGATCTACCGCGACGTTTATGACAGCCAGATGAAGCAGGAGGTGAACGCAAATGCCCAGAGTTGAGCTGCGGGATTACCGCAAGGCGCGCACGCCCTTCGGTAGCCTCCTGCGCTTGTTCCGCTATTTCAGGCATTGCCGTACCATTATGATCTGCGCGGTCGCGTCCATTCTGGTCTATGTGGCGGCGACGATCGCGGCCTCCTACTGCATGAAGCCGCTCGTGAATCTGCTCAAGCAGACCGGCCTTGCGCCCAGCGAGGTATACGCGAAGTATCTGGCGCTGCTGCTCGGGCTTGCGGGCCTGTACGCGCTCAGCGCGGCGACGAATTATCTGCTCAACCGGCTGATGCTCGAGTGCAGCACGGTCATTATGCGCGCGCTGCGCACGGAGCTGTTCGCCAAGATGCAGAGATTGCCCATCAGCTATTTTGACGCGAACACCAACGGCAGCCTCATGAGCTATTTCACAAACGACATCGAGGCGACGAATGAGCTTTTGCAGCACGCCATTACGCAGATGCTGATCTCCGTGACCTCGCTGCTCGGTACGATCGGCATGATGCTGGCGCTGTCGATGAAGCTGTTTTCGCTGATGGTCGTGCTGGCGGCAATTGTCATCGTCGTTGTGCGCGGCATTACGAAGAAAAGCAGCTGCTGCTACCGCCAGCAGCAGAAGGACGCGGCCAGCGTCAACGGCTTTGTCGAGGAAATGATCGCCGGTCAGCGCGACGTCAAGGTTTTTACGCATGAAAAGCAGGTCATGCAGGACTTCGAGCCGATCAACGAGAGCTTCTATCAGTCCTCCGCCGAGGCCACGACCGTGACCTCCATCGTCGGGCCGATCCTCAATAATCTGTCGCACTTTTTCTATGCGCTGACCTGCGCCGTGGGCGTTTTGTGGCTTACGGGCGAAAACGCGGGCGGCGTGCTCATCACCTTCCTCGGCTATATCCGTACCTTTGCCGAGCGCGTCAGTCAGATCTCCGAGCAGTTCAACGCCATCATGCTGGCGCTTGCGGGCGCGGAGCGTATTTTCGACGTGCTGGATATGCCGCCGGAGGTGGACGAGGGCGAAGTCACGCTGGAGCAGTCCGGGCGGGACTATTTCTGGGTCCGGCCGGACGGCGAACGTGTTCCGCTGCGCGGCGACGTGCGCTTCTACGGCGTGGACTTCGCCTATGTGCCGGAAAAACCGGTGCTGCGCGACCTCTCGCTGTACGCAAAGCCCGGCCAGAAGATCGCCTTTGTCGGCTCGACCGGCGCGGGCAAGACCACGATCACGAACCTCATCAACCGCTTTTACGACATTCAGGGCGGGCAGATCACCTATGACGGCATCGACGTGCGCCACATCCGCAAGGACGACCTCCGCCGTTCGCTCGGTACGGTTTTGCAGGACACGCACCTGTTTACCGGCACGGTCATGGAGAACATCCGGTATGGCCGTCTGGAGGCCACAGACGAGGACTGCATCCGCGCCGCGAAGATCGCCAACGCGCACTACTTCATTTCGCATCTGCCGCAGGGCTACGACACCATGCTGACCTCCGACGGTGCGAATCTCTCGCAGGGCCAGCGCCAGCTGCTGGCGATTGCCCGCGCGGCGGTCTCGGAGGCACCGGTATTGATTCTGGACGAGGCGACCTCGTCCGTCGATACGCGCACGGAAAAGCTCATCGAGCGCGGCCTTGACGGGCTGATGAAGGGGAGGACGGTCTTTGTGATCGCGCACCGGCTGTCCACGGTGCGCAACGCGGACGCGATCCTGGTGCTGGAAAACGGCCGCGTCGTGGAGCGCGGAAATCACAACGACCTGCTTGAGCTGCGCGGACGGTATTATCAGCTGTATACGAACATGATCGAGCTGGCATAAACAGTATAAAGAGAACCGCCGGACGGATGCTTTGTGCATCCGCTCCGGCGGTTTTGCCGATATAAGCTTTTTTGAGACCGGCGGCAGGCACATCAGGGTACTGGCTCCGGGAGACGTTCAGCCCTCGCCGGTGACCTGACGGTAGAGCGACCACATGGCCTCGACGCCGCAGCCGGGGATATGATGCCGCGCGGCCAGCTCGTCCGTATAATCGGTGAGCAGCATGGGGCGGTAGTCATAGAAGCCGGTCGTATTGCTGACGAGCATGACGTTGATGGTCGGCTCGAGCGTACAGTCGGTGACGCGCGTTCCATCCGCGTCCTTTTCGAACGTGACGCTGGCAAGGCCGCCAAGCATGTTCTGCGGCTCGACCTGATGCGAAAGGAAATTGCCAAGCGAATAGAAGACCGGCATTTCATGCCCGTCGGAGCCGGTCAGCGTGACGAGCGGCTGAAGAACGTGCGGATGCGCGCCGATGACCAGATCGACGCCCTGATTGGCAAAGAACTGCGCCCAATCCTTCTGCTGATCGGTCGGCTCAAAGATGCCCTCCTCGCCCCAATGGGCAAAGACGACGACAAAGTCGGCCTGCTCTCTTGCGCGGGCGATGGTACTGGCGATGGCGTCCCGCCCGTGCAGCAGATCAACCATGTAGGCATAAGGCGGCGCATTGTAGTTCAGACCGTAGGTGTAGTTCAGCATGGCGATGCGGATGCCGTTCTTTTCGACCACACGGATCGTGTCAGCGTCCTCCTGCGAGTCGTGAATACCGAGCATGGTGATCTCCGGGTGTTTTTCCCGCCAGAATTGGATGGTGTCGAGAATGCCCGTCTCGCCCTTGTCGAGGCAGTGATTGGTGGCCTGCGTGACGACGTCGAAGCCCGCGCCTGCGAGCGCATCGCCGACGGCGGTCGGAGAGCCGAAATAGGGGTAGTTGCCGTACATCGCGGGATCGTTCACATAGATCGTCTCCTGATTGATGCAGGCAATGTCATAGGACTCGACCGTGGGCTGGATATCAGCGTAAAACGGCGTGAAATCATAGGTGCCGTCATTCTTCTGCGCCGACCAGTAGACGCAGTTGTGGATCAGATTGTCGCCCAGCGCCATGAGCGTGACACGGGCGGTCTCCGGCTCCGGCTCCGTACCGGGCTGGACGGCCTCCGTCGGAGAGACCGGCTCCTCAGCGGCGGGGGCTTCCGGCTCCTCGGCGGCAGGGGCCTTCAGCTCCTCCGGCGCGGCGGGCGTATTCGCAGCTTCCAGCTCGGAGGGAGAAGGGGCGGGCACGGAGAGCGAGGCCTGCCGCTCGGCGGCGTTGGTCCGAACCTTGCTTTCCCAAGAGGCTGCGGCCTCCAGAACGGCGAACGCTCCCAGCATGATCGCTGTCAGCAGAAGCAGGAGCAGGATCCACCCCGCGACCGTACCGCGCGAATTTGAAGCCTGCCGGAGTCTTTGAGCCATACTGCGCACCCCCTGTTTTTGATACATCCATCATAGTAGAAATTTCCGGCTTTTGCAAGAAAAAGAAGGAAAGCTGCAAGAAAAAACGCGTCAGACAGGAAGGTCAGACATAGAACGACCGCGCAAACTCCATGAACTGGAGCGCCTGCGGCCGGAGATAGTCGCCCCGGCGGCAGGCAAGGCAGAGACTGCGCGAGGCGGCGTCATTCGGAAGCGGAAACACCAGCAGCCGTCCGCTGTGCCGTTCGCTGCGGACGGCGATCTCCGAGACGATGGAGATGCCCAGCCCGCCCGCGACCAGATTCTTGACGCTCTCCTGATCGTTCAGCCGCGCGCTCACGCTGAGTGCGGACGGCTCCAGGCCGATGCTGCGGAAAAAGACGTCCACACTGCGCTGACTGCCGCTTCCCGGCTCCCGCAGAAGCAGCGGCTGGCTTCGCAGAAGCTCCGCGACGGTCGCGCCGTCGGGAGAGAGCGCGGAAAAATAGGCGGTGTTCGGCGTAATGAGCACCATGGAATCGCGGTAGAAGGGCGTGAAGGCAAGATCCTCCTCCGGCTCCTCCATGCCGACGAGCGCCAGCTCGAACTGCCCCTTCCGCAGCCCGTCGAGCACGTCGGCGCTGTCGCTCTGGTGGATGGCGAAGGTTGCCTCCGGGTGCAGGCGGCGGTACTGCGGCAGCAGCTCCGGCAGGATGTAGGCCGAGGGAATGGTGGAGCTGCCGAGGCGGATCAGGTGCTGATCCTCCGACCAGCTGGACAGAAGCCGGTCCTGAAGAGAGAGAACGTGGGCGGCGTATTCGTAAAGCTCCCGCCCGCGCGGGGTGATGGCAAGCGATTTCGTGGTGCGCAGGAACAGCCGCTCATGCAGCTCGTCCTCGAGCTGGCGGATATGGGCGCTGACGGTCGGCTGCGAGGTGTAGAGCCGCGCGGCGGCCTTTGTGAAGCTGCCGCAGTCCACAACGGCGACGAAGGATCGAAGCTGCTTAAAGTCCATGTGCGTCCTCCCGGGTCAGAAGGTCCAGCGCCGCCGCTGCGGCGTCGATGTCGGCCTCCGTGTTGAACCATCCGAAGGAAAAGCGGAGCGTCCCCGTCGGGAAGGTGCCGAGCGTCCGATGGGCGGACGGCGCGCAGTGCAGTCCGACGCGGGTCTGGACGCCGAAGCGTGTGTCGAGCGCCTCGGCAATCCATGCCGGGTCGCGGCCGGGCGTCTGGATGGAGACGACACCGGTCCGGCCGTCCGCGCCAGGAAGCCCGAGCAGGCGGACGCGGCCCTCCGCCGCCATCGGCCGCAGCGCGGCAAGGAAGCGCTCCGTCAGCGCGGCTTCGTGCGCGCGGATGGCGTCCATGCCCGTTTCGGACAGAAAACCGAGCGCGGCGTGCAGGCCCGCGAGGCCGGGCAGATTCATGGTGCCCGCCTCGAAGCGATCGGGCAGGAAGTCCGGCATGAATTCCGTGTGGCTCATGCTGCCGGTGCCGCCTGCGATCAGCGGCGTGAGCTGTGCGGCAAGCTCCGGCCGGAGCACGAAGCCGCCGGTGCCCTGCGGGCCGTAGAGGCCTTTGTGGCCGGTGAAGGCAAGGGCGCTGATGTGCATGGCCTGCATATCGATGGGAAAAACGCCCGCCGTCTGCGCGCTGTCCACGAGGAAAAGCAGGCCGTGCCGCCGGCAAAGCTCACCCATCTCTGCGATGGGCAGGAGCGTCCCGCAGACGTTGCTGGCGTGCGTCATGACGACGGCCCTTGTGCTTGGCCGGAGCAGCGGCTCCGCCGCCTCTGCAATCAGCGTTCCGTCTGCGCGGCAGGGAATGCGGCTGAAGGTAACGCCCTGCGCCTCGAGCTGACGCAGCGGGCGCATGACGGCGTTGTGCTCCATGGAGGAGACCAGAACATGGTCGCCGGGGCGGAGCAGCCCCTTGAGCAGAACGTTCAGGCTCTCCGTGACATTTTTCGTAAAAACGACGCAGCGGCTGTCCTCGCCGCCGAAAAGCGAGCAGATGCGTTCGCGCGTCTCGAAAACCATTTCCTCGGCGCTGTAGGCGGCGCTGTAGCCGCCGCGGGCAATGTTGCTGCCGCAGCCGGTGATGTAGCGGAGCATCGCCTCCGGCACGCAGGCGGGCTTCGGGAAGGTCGTGCTGGCGTTGTCGAGATAGATCGTATCCAAGACGGCCGCCTCCTTTGAATTCCTCATACTTTTATAAATACTATAGCACAGCCGGGGCCGCCGCGCAATCGCGGCGGTGAAGATAGCTGATAAATTCATCAGAAATTCCGATAAATACATGGGCGTTATCCAAAAAGACAATTGGACTTTCGACGGAAAGTATCATAAAATTTTAGTAACACAAAAAATTTTTGTGAATACTGCAAGAGAGAAGAGAGCGTATGACACTGAAACATGAAAAGAGAAACATGATCCTTGCCGGTCTTGTGATCGGCGTGATCGCTTCGCTGCTCGTGCTGTTCGGCAACCCGAAGAACATGGGCTTCTGCATCGCATGCTTCCTGCGCGATACGGCGGGCGGACTCGGCCTGCACTCGGCAGCGGCGGTGCAGTACATCCGGCCGGAGATCATCGGCCTTGTGCTGGGCAGCTTCCTTATGGCGCTCTGCAAGAAGGAATTTTCCGCGCGCGGCGGAAGCGCGCCGGTCACGCGCTTTGTGCTGGGCATGTTTGTGATGGTCGGCTGCCTGATGTTCCTCGGCTGCCCGTTCCGCATGATCCTGCGTCTGGCGGGCGGCGACCTCAATGCGCTGCTGGGCCTGGCGGGCTTTGTCTGCGGCATTCTGGCGGGCGTTTTCTTCCTCAATAAGGGCTACACCCTCAAGCGCAGCTATGCGCTCACCAAGCCGGAGGGCGGCGTGTTCGTGATCCTGACCCTCGCGGTGTTTGCGCTGCTGCTTCTGGCCCCCGCCTTCATCCACTTCTCCGAGGCCGGAGCCGGCCCCGGTGCGCTCCATGCGCCCATCCTTATCAGCCTCGCGGCCGGACTCATCGTCGGCGCGCTGGCCCAGCGGACGCGCCTTTGCATGGTCGGCGGCGTGCGCGATCTGGTGCTGTTCCGCGAGACGAAGCTCATCCTCGGCTTTGCGGCGATCCTGATCGGCGCGCTGGCCTGCAACCTGCTCCTGACCGGCGTGACGGAGACCAGATACTTCACCCTCGGCTTTGCCGAGCAGCCCGTTGCGCATACCGACGGCCTGTGGAACTTCCTTGGAATGCTGCTGGTCGGCTTCGGCTGCGTGCTGCTGGGCGGCTGCCCGCTGCGTCAGCTCGTTCTGGCCGGTGAGGGCAGCAGCGACAGCGCCGTGACGATCCTCGGCCTGCTTGCGGGCGCGGCCTTCTGCCACAACTTCGGCCTCGCTTCCTCCGGCAACGGCCCGACGGCCAACGGCAAGATCGCGGTCGTGATCGGCATTGCCGTCGCGCTCGTGGTCGCATGTGTCAATACCTTCCGAAAGGAGAATACGAAATGACAACTGTAGATGCAAAGGGCTATTCCTGCCCGGAACCCGTCATTATGCTCCGCAAGGCCATGATGGCAAAGGATAATGAATACACGGTGCTGGTGGACAACACGGCCTCGCGGGAAAACGTGACCCGCTATGCCGAGCATCAGGGCTATACCGTCAGCGTCAGCGAGGCGGACGGCGTCTATACGCTGATCTGCCGGAAGTAAGCCATGTTCTACATTGCGACATTTTTCTCCCATTTCGGCGCGATCCGCTACAAAAAACTCTGCGAACAGCAGGGGATCGCGGCGAAGGCCATGCCGGTCCCGCGCGACCTTTCCAGCTCCTGCGGGACCTGTGTGCGCTGTGAGGAGCGGTATGTCGAGCCGTCCGGCGTATGCGCCTCGGAGATCGATCAGATCGTCCGCGCGGAGCCGGAAGGGTATGTGCGCGTATATCAGGCAAAGGAGCGGAATGATGGAAACTGAGGTCAGATTGACAAAGCTTGCCTCCTGCGCGGGCTGCGGTGCGAAGGCGGGAGCCGGAACGCTGGCACAGCTGCTGGAGGGCTTTCGGACGCACAGCGACCCGCGGCTGCTGGTCGGCTACGACAAGAGCGACGACGCGAGCGTCTACCAGATCACGGAGAATACGGCCATCGTCCAGACGACCGATTTCTTTCCGCCAATCGTGGACGACCCCTTCCTCTACGGCCAGATCGCCGCGGCCAACGCCCTGAGCGACGTCTATGCAATGGGCGGAGAGCCGAAGCTGGCGCTCAACATCCTGTGCGTTGCGGACAGCATGGACGACAAAACGGTGCGCGAAATTCTGCGCGGCGGCTACGACAAGGCCTACGAGGCGGGCGCGATCATCACCGGCGGCCATACCATTCACGGCGCGGAGCCGATCTACGGTCTGGCGGTCACGGGCTTCGTGCATCCGAAGAGGGTGCTGACCAATGCGTCGGCGCGTCCGGGTGACGTGCTGCTGCTGACAAAGCCGCTCGGGATCGGCATTCTGACGACGGCGGCGAAGGCGGGACTGGTCGAGCAGCCGGTTCTGGAGCGCATCTACCGCCAGATGGCGGCGCTCAACAAAGCAGCGCGGGACATCATGCTCCGCTATGAGATCCACAGCTGCACCGACGTGACGGGCTTCTCGCTGATGGGCCACAGCTATGAGATGGCGCAGGGCAGCGGCATGAGCCTGCATATCGAGAGCCGGAAGGTGCCGTTCCATCCCGAGGCGCTGGAAATGGCCGCGATGGGCTTTATCCCGGCAGGCGCGTACCGCAACCGAGACTACGCGGGTGCGGGCGTCGCAAGGGCCGGAGAGATATCCCGTGCGCTGGAGGATATCTTCTACGACCCTCAGACGAGCGGCGGACTTCTGATCGCCGTTGCGGAAAAGGACGCGCAGGCGTGTCTGGACGCGCTGCGGCAGGAGATCCCGGCTGCGGCGCAGATCGGCTACGTCACGGAGCGTGCGCAGAACTGGATCATTCTGGAATGAGAGCCGTAAAAGGCCGGAGCTTCCTCGGAAGCTCCGGCCTTGATCTATAGGGAACCTCTGAATAAATCCCCGACCGCGGACGACGAATCTTTTCCGCCAATCCTGCGGTTTGAAAAACGAGAAATACATACAGTATTCCCACGTTTTTCAAACCTTGTCTTGACGAAAAATCTCTCGCCGTCCACAGCCGCTGATTTAATCAGAACTTCCCTAGCTTTGTGTTTCAAAAATTAAGCGAGAGACTGGCCGCACCTGTTGCAGAAGCGGTCGTGCTCGTCGGCCTCCGCACCGCAGTTCGGGCAGAAGCGGGGACGCAGAGGCAGCACGTCCGGCGCGGCAGACGTTTCCGGCGCGGCAGGCTCTTCAACGGAGGCGGGGACCTCCGGAACGACCGGCTCTTCGGCAAAGACAGGCGTTTCCGGCGCGGCAGGCTCTTCAACGGAGGCGGGGACCTCCGGAACGATCGGCTCTTCGGCAAAGACAGGCGTTTCCGGCGCGGCAGGCTCTTCAACGGAGACGGGCGCTTCCGGGACGACGGCTTCTTCGACAGAGGCGGGGACCTCCGGAACGACCGGCTCCTCGACAGAAACGGGTGTTTCCGAAATCACAGGCTCTTCAACAGGAAGCGGGATATCCGGCACGGCGGGAGCTGCCGGTGCATACTGCGCATTCGGCTGGACGGGTGCAGAGTAGCCAAAGCTGTTTCCGGATACGGCAGACGGGGCCGGAGCTGCGGGCGCGGGCTGCGGACAGACGGGAGCCGGGGCCATCTGCGGGAGCGGCTTACCGCATTTGTTGCAGAAGCGGTCGGCCGCAGCGGCCTCCGCACCGCAGCTCGGGCAGCGGCGCACAGACGCGGCAGCCGGAGCGGCCTCCGGACGGACGATTTTGGTGCCGCAGACGCCGCAGAACTGAGAACCGTAAGGAATCTCTGCGCCGCACTGCGGGCATTTGACGATACCCTTGATCCTCTGGATCTGCTCGCGCCACTGCGCGATCTTTTCCAGAGATTTGTTTACAAGCGCGATCTGCGCGGCACATTCTGCATCCGGGTCATTTTTATGGTTTTCATAATATGTCTTGCCGATCTGTGTGTAGGACTGCGCGACCATTTTTTCTTCCGTATCGATAACGCTGGTCAGACGGGCGATCTCCGTAAGGTTTTTCGTCTGCTGCGCGACGCCCTTTCCGGCGTCCGAGACCCTTTTTCCAAGCTGATCCAAAAAACTCATGATTCGGCTCCTTCCTTTTTGTAGCTGCTTCCATTATAGCGCAAAAACGGCAGATGAACAATAGAAATCCGCATTTTTCGATATTTTTGCGCCGCTGTCTGCATTTGGCGAAACAGAATACACGCGTTGTCGGGAGAAAAGGCCTCTTTCGGGCGCACTCAGTGAGAAAGAACTTGACACAGCGCATTCGGTCTGCCATGATAATAAATCGATATTTGCCGTTTCTGTGAAGCGGAGAGAATGCGGAGGACGCATGATGGGAAAAATGACCGCAATTACAGATTTTTCTGCGCCGGAGCTGGACGTGTACGCGCGGCTGACGGAAAATCAGCTGCTCTGCCGCGAAGCGCCGGAAAACGGAATGTTTATCGCCGAGAGCCTGCTTGTGATCGAGCGCGCGCTCGCGGCGGGCTATGAGCCGGTGTCGTTTCTGGCGGAAACGGGGCTGGCGCATGGTGCCGCGGCGGAGCTGCTGGCCGGATGCGGGGACGTTCCGGTCTATACGGCGGAGCTGGAGGTGCTCCAGCAGCTGACGGGTTATGCGCTGACGCGCGGGCTGCTGTGCGCCATGCGCAGAAAGCCGCTCCCAACGGTCGAGGCGGTCTGCCGCAGTGCGCGGCGGATCGCGGTGCTTGAAAACGTGATGAATCCGACGAATGTCGGCGCGATCTTCCGTTCCGCAGCCGCGCTCGGGATGGATGCCGTCCTGCTCACGCAGGCGTCCAGCAACCCGCTTTACCGCCGCGCCATCCGCGTGAGCATGGGGACGGTGTTCCAGATCCCATGGACATTTTTCCCGGAGGGCGAGGCGTGGCCGGAAAACGGCCTGGAAAAGCTCCGCACACTGGGCTTCCGGACGGCGGCGATGGCGCTGCGGGACAATTCGCTGCGCATTTCCGACCGGCGGCTTCTGACAGAGCCGAAGCTTGCCGTCGTGCTCGGGACGGAGGGCGACGGGCTTGCGCCCGAGACCATTGCACGGTGCGACTATACCGTCCGCATCCCCATGGCGCACGGCGTGGATTCGCTGAACGTCGCGGCGGCCAGCGCCGTGGCGTTCTACCAGCTTGTGCCGCAGCCGGAGGACGGCGACTGACGGGGCGGCTTGACAATCCGGAGAGCAGAACGTATAGTATAGTGTATATTCTGTAGAATTTTGACAAAAGAAGGGACAAACGGAATGCTGGAACGATTCCGGAAGCGGGCGGTGTATCTGCTGCGCAAGATGAATCCGCCGCAGATCATTGTGCTGATGTTTCTGGCGGTGATTCTTACCGGGGCGTCGATCCTGACGCTGCCGGCCTCCTCGGCGGCGGGAACGCCGACAGATTTTCTGACCTGCCTGTTCACGGCGACGTCCGCGACCTGCGTGACGGGCCTTTCCGTCGTGGAGACGGGTCTGCACTGGAGCATATTCGGCCAGTGGATGATCCTGCTGATGATCCAGATCGGCGGCCTCGGCTTCATGAGCATCGCATGTGTATTTTATATTGTGCTGCGCCGCCGGATCGGATTGAAAAAGCGAATGATCCTCGCGCAGGCGCTGAGTCTGGATTCCATGAACGGCGTGGTGCGGATGGTGCGGAACGTCGTGCTCGGCACGCTTGCGGTCGAGCTTTGCGGCGCGGCGCTGCTGACGGCGTGCTTCCTCCGGCGGTTCCCGTTCTGGAAGGCGTTGCGCTTCGGCATTTTCCATGCCGTCTCGGCTTACTGCAACGCGGGCTTTGACATTCTTGCGGATGTGGACGCCGGCGGCAGCCTGAGCTTCTATGCCGCCGACCCGGCGGTCAACCTTATTATCATTGCGCTTATCACCATCGGCGGACTCGGCTTTCTGGTCTGGGGCGAGCTGCGCAGGACGCGGCGGTTTTCCCGGCTCTCGGTCTATACGCGGCTGGTGCTGATCCTTTCGGCTGTTCTGACCTTCGGCGGGGCGGCGCTCCTTGCCGTGCTGGAATGGAACAACCCGTGGACGCTCGGCGGAATGCCGGTGTGGCAGAAGCTGCTGGCCTCGCTGTTCCAGTCCGTGACGACCCGTACGGCGGGCTTCTTCACCGTCTCGCAGGCAGGCCTGACAGAGGCCGGAAAGGCCGTTTCGGATATGCTGATGTTTGTCGGCGGCTCCAGCGGCTCGACGGCGGGCGGACTCAAGACCGTGACGCTGGGCGTTGTGGTGCTTGCGGCAGTCGGGACGGCACGCGGCCGCAGCCGGGCTTCCGTTTTCCGGCATACCATCCCGCAGGAGAAGGTCAGTCAGGCCATGACGCTGTTCATGCTGATGCTGACGCTGGCGTTTGCAGGCGCGGCGCTGATCTGCGCGTGCAGCGGATGCAGCCTTTCCGCGGCTCTGTATGAAACGGTCTCCGCGCTGGCGACGGTCGGACTGACGGCGGGGCTGACGGCCACGCTTACGACGCTGCCGAAGCTGCTTCTCATCGTATTTATGTTTTTCGGGCGCGTCGGCATCATGACCATCAGCATCGGCTTCCTGACGGCAAGCCGCGCGGAGGATCGCTTTGAATATGCGCCGGCCAGAATGCTGATCGGATAACGGGAGGAAATCATGAAAAAAACCTATGTGGTCATTGGACTTGGAAGATTTGGCACGGCGATCGCGTCTCGCCTGTTCGCGCTCGGAAATGAGGTGCTCGCCATCGATACCGACGCGGGAAAGGTGCAGCATGCGGAGCCGTTCGTGACCTATGCGGTCATCGGAGACGCCAGAGACGAGGAGGTGCTCCGGTCGCTCGGCGTCAACAATTACGACTGCGCGGTCGTTGCGATCGGCAAGGATCTGGCGACGAGTGTGATCGTCACGCTCAACCTCAAGGAGCTGGGGATTCAAAGGGTGATCTGCAAGGCCACGGATGAAATTCAGAAGAAAGCGCTGGAAAAGGTCGGAGCCGACCGTGTGGTTGTGCCCGAGCGTGAAATGGGCTTCAAGCTGGCGCAGGCGCTCACGTCCTCGAGCGTTCTCGATTTCATCGAGCTTTCGCCCGACTACGGCATTGCCGACGTGCAGGTGCCGGACAAGTGGGTCGGGAAAACGCTGCGGGAGCTGAATCTGCGCGCGAAATACGGCACCAATATCATCGCCATCCGCGACGGCAGCGCCATCAACGTTTCGCCGGACGCCGACATTCCGCTGAAAAAGGAAAACGTGCTCGTCGCCGTCGGCAAGAATGAGCAGCTCTCGGGGCTTCAGAAATGAAGCGGGAGACGGTAACGAGCGCCCGCAATCCGCTGCTGGTGCATCTGAAAAAGCTGCTGGCCGCGCGGAGCTACCGGGAGGCGTGCGGAGAATTTGCCGCCGACGGGACGAAGCTTCTCGAGGAGGCGGCGAAATGGTATCCCGGACTGGAAACGGTCGTGGTGCAGACGGGCGTGGAGCTTTGCCCGCTTCCGGAGCATGTGCGTGTGGTGGAGATCCCGGAGAGCCTGATGCGGAGCGTTTCTCAGATGGAAGCGCCGCAGGGCGCGATCTTCATCTGCCGCCTGCCGGAGGCGCGTCCGGCGGCGCTGCGTCCCGGAACGCTCCTGCTCGACGGCATTCAGGACCCCGGAAACCTCGGCACGATCCTGCGGACGGCGGACGCGCTGGAGGTGCCGGTTGTGCTGCTGGACGGCTGCACGGACGCCTACAATCCCAAAACTGTCCGCGCGACCATGGGCGCGGTCTTTCGCACGCAGCCGGTGCGCATGACGCGCGCGGTGGCTGTGCAGAGCTGCCGCGCGGCGGGAATTCCGCTGCTGGCGACGGCCATGAGCGCAGACGCGGTCGATCTGCGGAAAAAGAACCTGTCAGGCTGCGCAGTCGTGATCGGCAGCGAGGGCCGCGGCGTGAGCGCGGAGCTTTTCGCGGCGGCGGACGGAAAGATCATCATTCCGATGAACCCGCGCTGCGAGTCGCTGAACGCGGCGGCCGCCGCGACCATCGTTTTATGGCAGATGAAATGCTGAAAGGCATTTGAAAAGACGCATTCCGCCGGACGGAGGATGTGAAGAGAAATCAATGCAACGGAAGGAGAAGCGGCGTATGCTCAAATACTGGCTCTGGCTGGCAAGCAGAAGAAATCTCTCCCCGCGCGAGCAGCTGGCGGTCCTGCGCCATTTCGGGACGCCGGAGGCGGCATACTGCGCGGAAAAGAGCGCGCTTTCGGAGGTGGAGGGCCTGCGCAGCACGGCTTCGCTGGAGGACAAGAGCCTCATGGAGCCGGAAGAGATCCTGAACGAATGCTACCGCAAGCAGATCTCCATTCTGACGTATCAGGACGCCGCCTATCCCGACCGCCTGCGGAGCATCGACGATCCGCCGATGGTGCTGTATTATCAGGGTACCGTCCCGGCCATCGACACGGAGCCGGTGATCGCCGTTGTCGGAACGAGAAAGGCATCGGCCTACGGCTTGGTGCAGGCAAAGCAGCTCGGCTATCAACTCGGGCGGATGGGCGCGATCGTGGTCTCCGGCGGAGCCGACGGCATCGACACCATGGCGATGAAGGGCGCGCTGACAGCCGGAGCGCCGGTCATCGGCGTACTGGGCTGCGGCGTGGATGTCGTCTATCCGGCCGCGAACCGCAGCCTTTTCGAGGACGTGCGCACAAGAGGCTGGCTCGTCAGCGAGTACCCGCCCGGAACGGCGGCGATCGGAGCGCATTTCCCGGTGCGCAACCGCATCCTCAGCGCACTGAGCCTCGGCGTTCTGGTGGTGGAGGCGCCGGAGAAGAGCGGTGCGCTCATCACGGCGCGGCGGGCGCTCGAACAGGGCCGGGACGTTTTTGCACTCCCGGCCAATGTGGACAGCGCGACCTGCGCCGGAAACCTCCGGCTCCTGCGGGAGGGCGCGATCGTTGCGGCGGACGGCTGGGACGTTCTGAAGGAGTATGTCCATCTGTTCCCGTCGCTGGCAGGACGCCGCCCAAAGACGATCCCCATGACGCTCAGCCGCGCCGAGGAGCCGCGTGAAAGGACGGAGAGCCAGAAAATCGTGGCCTCGGAGCGTACTTTTCCGGAAAGAAACGACAGAAAAGACGTTGACAAGCCGGAAAACAGAGATTATATTGACGTACATAAGATTCTGGACAGCCTGTCCGCCGACGAACGCGCCATCGTGGAGCAGCTCACCGACGGGCCGAAGCACATCGACGAGATCGTGGACGGCTGCCAGCTCCCGGCGGGGCGCGTGCTCGCGTCTATGACGCTGCTGGAGGTCAAGGGCTATATCAGGAGACTTCCTGCGAGACGCTTTTCTCTCGCAGAGAAATAAGCATGGAGGCAAAAATGCCGAAGGAAAAAACAAATCTGGTCATTGTCGAGTCGCCGTCGAAGGCAAAGACCATCGGAAAATATCTTGGCCCGGACTACGAGGTCAAGGCCAGCATGGGCCATCTGCGCGATCTGCCGAAGAGCACGCTGGGCGTGGACATCGAGCATGATTTCGAGCCGGAATACCGCCCGCTGGCAGGCAAGGAGTCCATCATCAAGGAGCTGCGCGACAGCGCGAAAAAATGTCAGAACGTCTATCTCGCAACTGACCCGGACCGCGAGGGAGAGGCGATCTCGTGGCACCTCAAGTATCTGCTGGACATTCCGGACGATAAGACGATGCGCGTGACCTTCAACGAGATCACAAAGGACGTGGTGCGCCGCTCCATCGCGCAGCCGCGCGCCATCGATCAGAACCTCGTGGACGCGCAGCAGGCGCGGCGTGTGCTCGACCGGATCGTCGGCTATCAGCTCAGTCCGCTGCTGTGGAAAAAGGTGCGCAAGGGGCTGTCTGCGGGCCGTGTGCAGTCCGTTGCGACGCGGCTCGTCGTGGACCGGGAAAATGAGATCCGCGCATTCGTGCCGCAGGAATACTGGTCGATCGACGCACGTCTTGAGCGCGTCGGCAGGCCGGGCAGCTTCACCGCGCACTACTACGGAGACCCGAAGAAGCGGGAGCTGCACAGCGCGGAAGAGGTGGAGCAGGTGCTCTCGGAGCTGAAGGGGCAGCCCTTCGGCGTCAAGAGCGTCAAAAAATCGGAGAAGAAGCGCAATCCCGCGCCGCCCTTCATCACCTCTACGCTCCAGCAGGAGGCCTCGCGCAAGCTCAACATGACGCCGCGCCGCACCATGATGATCGCGCAGCAGCTGTATGAGGGCGTTGAGATCACGGGCGAAGGGTCCGTAGGTCTGATCACCTACATGCGGACCGACTCACTCCGCATTTCCGAGGAGGCGTTGGAGGCCGCCGGAAAGGCCATCACCGCGCGCTACGGCGCGGCATATTATTCCGGCCCCCGGCGCTACAAGCCGAAATCCGGCGCGCAGGACGCGCACGAGGCCATCCGGCCCAGCAACGTCGCGCTCTACCCGGAGAACGTGCAGAAGGATCTGACGAAGGATCAGTACCAGCTGTACAAGCTCATCTGGAGCCGCTTCATCGCCTCGCAGATGGAAAACGCCGTCTACGACGTGACGGCCATCGAGGCCGAATGCGGAAAGCATCTGTTCCGCGCGACGCATCAGAGCCAGAAATTCGCCGGTTTCACGGCAATTTATGAAGAGGGCAAGGACGACGAGCAGGAGGAGATCGAATCTCCGCTGCCGGATCTTGCGCAGGGAGAGCCGCTGACCCTCACCAAAACGGAGCAGCAGCAGCACTTTACCCAGCCGCCCGCGCGCTATACCGAAGCGACGCTGGTGCGTGCGATGGAGGAAAAGGGCGTCGGACGCCCGTCCACCTACGCGACCATCATTTCGACCATTGAGGCGCGTGAATACGTCGTGAAAAACGACAAGCGCCTGTCTCCGACGCCGCTGGGCGAGGTCGTCAACGGCCTGATGATGGAGCATTTCCAGAATGTCATCAACGTGGAATTCACCGCCGGGATGGAAAAGCAGCTCGACGAGGTCGAGGAGGGCCAGCTCCGCTGGAAGAAGGTCCTCGAGGACTTCTATGCGGGCTTCCATCAGGAGATGCTTGACGCCGAGGAGGCGCTCAAGGATACGCGCCTCAAGGTGCCGGACGAGGTCACGGACGAGATCTGCGAGCTTTGCGGACGCAATATGGTCGTCAAGACCGGACGCTTCGGAAAATTCCTGGCCTGTCCGGGCTACCCGGAGTGCAAAAACACAAAGCCCATCGTCGAGCGGATGCCGGGCCGCTGCCCGAAGTGCGGCAGCACCATCCTCAAGCGCAAGTCCAAGCGCGGCTACGCCTACTATGCCTGTGAGCGCGGCGCCGAATGCGGCTTCATGACGTGGGACGTGCCGACCGATCAGGACTGCCCGACCTGTGGCCAGACGATGTTCAAGCGCTCCGGCAAGGGTGCGATGAAGCCATTCTGCGCCAACCCCGAGTGCCCGAACTTCCTCCCTGAGGACAAGCGCGGCTATCGGAAGAAGCCCGCCGAGGCGGCTGCGGAGGCAGACCGTGCGGCAGAGGCTGCGGAGGCAGCGCAGGCGGCAGGCGAGAACGCGCCGGAGGCGGAGCCCAAGTCCACCGCAAAGACGGCAAAGAAGCCCGCGGCGAAAAAGACTCCCGCAAAAAAGACGGCCGCCGGAACAAAGAAAACGGCTGCGAAAAAGCCTGCCGCGAAATCGGCGGCAAAAAAACCGACTGCCAGAAAGACGGCGGCCAAGACGGCAAAGAAGAGCGAACCGGAAGAAGAGCTTCCGTTCTGACACAGACAGAGAGACCGGCTCCCGCCCATAGACGCGGCGGGCGCGGAGGTCTCACAGAAAGGAGCACACATGCAGGAAGTCAAGGTGATCGGCGCGGGTCTGGCCGGATGCGAGGCGGCGTGGCAGCTTGCGGAGCGCGGCGTCCATGTGACGCTCATGGAGATGAAGCCGCAGAAAATGACACCCGCGCACCACAGCGCGGATTTTGCCGAGCTGGTGTGCTCGAATTCCCTGCGCGGCGACCGGCTGGAGAATGCGGTCGGCCTGCTGAAGGAGGAGCTGCGGCGGCTGGGAAGCCTGATCCTGCAATGCGCGGAGGCAAACCGCGTCGAGGCGGGCGGCGCGCTGGCGGTTGACCGCTACGGCTTTTCGGGCATGGTCACGGAGAAGATCCGAAGCCACCCGAATATCACTGTCGCAGAGGGCGAGGTCACAGAGATCCCGGAGCCGCCGGTCATCATTGCGACCGGCCCTTTGACCAGCGACGCCATGAGCGAGGCCATTCACCGCTACTTCGGCGGCGCGGACTATCTGAGCTTTTTCGACGCGGCGGCACCGCTGGTGAGCTTCGATTCCATTGACATGTCGCGGGCGTGGTTCGCATCGCGCTATGATCGTGGCGAAGCGGATTATGTCAACTGCGCGATGGAGCGCGATGAATACGCCGCCTTTGTCGAGGCGCTGACGACTGCCGAGGAGGCGGAGGTACACGGTTTTGAGGACTCGAAGGTCTTTGAGGGCTGTATGCCCGTGGAGGTCATGGCGCGGCGCGGCTTTGACACGCTCCGCTATGGGCCGCTCAAGCCCGTCGGCCTCAAGGACCCGAAAACGGGCCGGGAGCCGTATGCCGTGGCGCAGCTGCGCAAGGACAACGCCGAAGGCTCCGTCTACAATCTGGTGGGCTTCCAGACGCACCTGAAATTCCCGGAGCAGAAGCGCGTCTTTTCGATGATCCCCGCGCTGCACGACGCGGAATTCGTGCGCTACGGCGTGATGCACCGCAATACCTTCCTGTGCAGCCCGAAGCTGCTTGACCGGTATTATGCCGACCGCAGAGAGCCGCTCGTTGCCTTTGCCGGTCAGATGACCGGCGTGGAGGGCTATGTGGAATCGACTGCGTCCGGCTATCTTGCCGGTGTGAGCATGGCGGCGAAGGTTTTGGGCGGGCCGCTCCCGGATTTCCCGCGCGAAACGGCCATCGGCGCGCTGGCGGCGTATATTTCCGACGAGAGCGTCGTGAATTTCCAGCCGATGAACGTCAATTTCGGCATCATGCCGGCCCTTGGCTACCGCGTCAAGGGCAAGGCCAATAAAAATCTCGCCATTGCGAACCGGTCGCTTGCCGTGATCGACGCGATGACCGGAAAAACGAAGGAGGAGAGCCATGAGAATTCTCGTTGACGCCATGGGCGGCGACCTTGCGCCGAAGGCTGCGGCGCTCGGAGCGATCCGCGCAGCGCAGGAGCTTGGCACGGAGGTCGTGCTGGTCGGACGCGGAGAGGCCATCCTCCAGTGCCTGAAGGAAAACGGCGTCGAGACGCTCCCGAAGGGCGTTGAGATCGCAAACGCTGAGGATGTGGTGGATATGCACGACGATCCGGCGGCGGTCGTCCGCAAGCGGAAGGACTCTTCAATGGTCGTCGGCCTGCGGATGCTCGCCGAGGGCGGCGGCGACGCCTTTATCTCGGCTGGCTCGACGGGCGCGCTGCTGACGGCGGCGACGCTGGTCGTCAAGCGCATCAAGGGCATCCGCCGCGCGGCCATGGGTCCGGTCATTCCGACGAAAGCGGGCGGCGGAGCCGTTTTGATTGACTGCGGCGCGAACGCAGAGTGTACGCCGGAATTCCTGCTGCAATTTGCGTTCATGGGCTCATATTACGCGCAGAAAACGCTGAAGCTCGAGCGTCCGCGCGTGGGCCTTCTGAACATCGGAACGGAGGACAGCAAGGGCGGCGCGCTCCAGAAGGAGGCGTATGCGCTGCTGAAAAAGGCGGGTGACGCGGGCTATCTGAATTTCATCGGCAATGTGGAGGCGCGCGACGTGCCGCTGGGCGGCGCGGACGTGGTCGTGGCCGACGGCTTTGCGGGAAACGTCCTGCTCAAGGGCATCGAGGGCACGGCGCTGTTCATGTCGTCGATGGTGAAGGATATGTTCAAAAAGAACCTTTTGACGAAGCTTGCCGCGCTGCTCTGCATGAGCGGCGTCAAGTCGATGAAGGCGAAGCTCGATTACCGGGAGACAGGCGGCACGCTGTTGCTCGGTATTTCAAAGCCGGTCGTCAAGGCGCATGGCTCGTCGGATGAGCGCGCGATCTTCAGCGCCATCCGGCAGGCGGTGCAGGCCGTGGAGGCGGGCTTCACGGAGGACATCCGGCAGAATGTGGACAAAATGATCGTGCCGAAGGAGCTGGAACATGCTGAGTGAACTGGAAAAAGGGCTGGGATATGTATTCCGGGACAAGGCGCTTCTGACGAACGCCCTGACCCACAGCTCTTATGCAAATGAAAACCGCGACCGCGGGATCCATGACAACGAGCGCCTGGAATTTCTGGGCGACTCGATCCTCGGCTTCGTCGTCGCGGACTATCTCTACCGCAATTTCCCGGGAAAACCGGAGGGCGAGTTGACGCGCATCCGCGCGGACCTCGTCTGCGAGACGAATCTTGCCAGACAGGCGGATACCATCCGGCTGGGCGAATTTCTCCTGCTCGGCCATGGCGAGGAAAACGGCGGCGGCAGAAAGCGCGCCAGCATCGTTTCCGACGCGATGGAGTCCGTCATTGCCGCCTCGTATATGGACGGCGGCTTTGAGGCTGCGAAGGGCATCATCGACCGGCTCATCCTCTGCGATGTGCCGACCGGACGGCCCCACAATTTCGATTACAAAACGGCCTTGCAGGAGCTGGTGCAGCGGAAGAAGGATCAGCTGCTGCACTATGAACTGACCGGCGAGTCCGGCCCCGACCACGACAAGCATTTTGACGTGGAGGTGCTGCTCAACGGAAAGCCGGTCGGTAAGGGTACCGGCAGCAGCAAAAAGCGTGCCGAGCAGTCGGCCGCTGAGAACGCGATCGAACGTCTTTTCCCCGGAGAGCTGGACTGAGCAGGACAGAAATGCCGCCCGAAAGGGCGGCATTTTGCGTCTCGCGCGTGGTACGGGCATTTTGCGCCGGAAAAGCGACTTTCTCTTGCAATCTGTCCGCAAAATTGGTACAATATCAGGAAGATTCAACATGGAGAAGTATGCGTATGTACCTTAAGTCACTGGAAATTCAGGGCTTCAAGTCCTTTCCAGATAAAACGGTGCTGCAATTCGGGAGCGATATCACAGCGATCGTCGGCCCGAACGGCAGCGGAAAATCCAATATTTCCGACGCCATCAGCTGGGTCATGGGCGAGCAAAGCTCCCGGGCGCTGCGCGGCGCCAAGATGGAGGACGTTATTTTCGGCGGCACACAGAAGCGGCCGGCCGTCGGCTTTGCCGAGGCGACGCTCGTGCTGGATAATCAGGACGGCGCACTCAAGATCGAAACGCCGGAGGTCATGATTACCCGCCGGTATTACCGCTCGGGCGAGAGTGAATACTATATCAACAAGCAGTCGGCGCGCCTGCGCGATATCAACGAGCTGCTGATGGACACCGGCCTCGGCCGTGAGGGCTATTCCAACATTGGGCAGGGCAGGATCGACGAGATCCTTGCCGTCAAAAGCACCGACCGACGCGAGATCTTTGAGGAGGCGGCGGGCATCTCCAAATGCCGCTACCGCCGCGAGGAAACGGAGCGCCGTCTTGCGGCGACGGAGGACAATCTGCTGCGCATCGGAGACAAAATCTCCGAGCTGGAAATGCAGGTCGAGCCGCTCCGGCAGCAGGCGGAAAAGGCGCAGAAATATTTGGTGCTGCGCGACGAGCTGAAGGGCGTGGAGATCACGGTCTGGCTCGATTCGCTCAAAAAGATCGCCGCGAACGCGAAAAAGGCGGAGGAGGACTATGCCTCCGCAGCCTTCATTCTGGAGCAGGCGCACAGTGAGCTCAGCTCGCTCTATGCCGCCTCGGAGCAGCTCTCGCTGGAGCTGAACCGCGAAAGCCTCGTGCTCGAGGAAAAGCGCGACGCGATCTCCGCCTCAGAGCTGGAGCGTCAGCAGGCGCAGGCGGATCAGACGGTTTTACAGGCATCGATCGACAACAACAAAACGAATATCGACCGCGTGCGGCAGGAGCTGGCCGATCAGGAGAGCCGCAGCGGCGGCATTGCAGGGCAGATCGAGGCCCAGCAGGCGCGCATCGGGGAGATCGGCGTCCAGCTGGCGCAGATCGACGAAAAGCTCCGCGCAGCGCTCGAAGAGAGCAAAAAGCTGACGGAGTCGAACGACGAGACGGCGGGAAAGCTCCTCAGTCTGCGCGCGAATCATGCGCTGCTGACCTCGGAGGCAGCCGGACGGCGGGCGGAGATCAGCTCCATCCGGACGGCACTTTCGGACATCCTTGAACGGAAGCAGGCGCTGGAAGCGGATCATGCATCCGCGCTGGCGCGCCGGGAGGATGTGGAGAAGCAGGCGGCGCAGTGCGAAAAAAGTCTTGCCGAGGCGAAGGAAAACGTCACGGCGGCGAACAATATGATCGCCGGCTATTCGCTTCGCCTGAAGGCCCGGACGGAAAAGCGCGACGGGCTGAAAAAGCAGGTGAGCGATACCGAAATCCAGCTGGGAACGGCGGATTCGAAGCTGCGGATGCTGCGCGAGATGGAGCGCGATTTCGAGGGCTTTTCCAAGGCGGTCAAGCTCGTGATGCAGGAGTCCGCGCGCGGTGCGCTTCGCGGCGTACACGGGCCGGTCTCCGCGCTCATCCATGCGGACGACGAATTCACGACGGCCATCGAGACGGCACTTGGCGCAGCGATGCAGAATATCGTTGTGGACACGGACAACGACGGCAAGGCCGCCATTCAGTTTCTCAAACGCCGCGACGGCGGCCGGGCGACCTTCCTGCCGCTCGGCTCCATCTCCGGCAAGCGGATGGCGGACAATGAGTTCCGCACGCAGCGCGGCTTTGTCGGCATCGCGTCGGCGCTGGTCACGTTTGAGGCAAAATACGAGAGCATCGTGGAAAATCTGCTGGGGCGGACGGTCATTGCCGAGACGCTGGACGACGCGGTACGGATGGCGAGAGCTTCCGGCAGCCGCGCGCGTATCGTCACGCTCGACGGGCAGGTCATGAATCCCGGCGGCAGCATGACGGGCGGCTCTGCCTCCCGCAGCGCGGGCGTGCTGTCCCGCGCCAACGAGATCGAGCGCCTGCAAAAGCAGAAGAGCACGCTCGAGATGCAGCGGAAAACGCTTTTGCAGGCGTATGGAGAGGCGGCGGAAAGCGCCGCGAAAACGGAATATGAGCTGACGACGGTGCAGGGCCAGCTCCGCGAGGCGGAGGACGAGGCGCTGCGCAGGACAGAGGAGCAGAAGCAGGTCCAGCTGCTGCGGCAGGCGCTGGAGGAAAGCCTTGCGAGCTATGCCTCGGAGCTTTCGCGCATCGAAAGCCGCACCGGAAGCGACGAGACGAAGGTGCAGACGCTTGAAAGGCTGGCGAAGGAGACCGAGGAAAAGGCTGCCGCGCTGAGCGCGCAGATCGCGTCGCTGGAGCAGGGTCAGAGCGCCGTTTCCGAGCAGGCGGAGGCGCTGGCCGGGAAGATCACGGCGCTGCGGCTCGACGCGGCCTCCAAAGAGGCCGAGCGCGAGTCTGCGCAGGAGAATGTGCGCCAGCTTCAGACGCTTTGCAGCGCCATGGAGGGCGACCGCACGCAGAAGGAGAAGCTGATCGCGGAATACGAGGCGCAGAGCGCCGAAATGGAGCGGCAGCTTGCCGCCTCGCAGGAGAAGATCGCGCAGCTGGAGCAGGAGACCGAGCGCCGCCGTCAGGCACTGCGCGAGGCCGCAGACCACCGCGCCGCCATTGAGGCCCGGCGCAATCAGACCGAAAAGCAGGCGCAGGAGAAGAACCAGAGCATCCTGCTGATGGAGCGCGAGTCGGCCCGTCTGGAGCAGAAAAAGGCGACCAGCGAGCTGGAGGAAAAGCAGCTTCTGGACAAGCTCTGGGAATCGTATGAGCTGACGCCCTCGACGGCGGAGGAGCAGGCGGCGGAGGTCGAGAGCATCCCCGCCGCGAACAAGCGCATCACGGAGCTGCGCCGGAAGATCTCTGTGCTCGGAACGCCGAATCTCGGCGCGATCGACGAATACGCCCGCGTTAACGAGCGCTATACCTACCTGACCGGCCAGCGCGACGATGTGCTCCACGCACGCGGAGAGCTGGAACACATCATCCAGTCCATAACCGGAGAAATGACGGAGATCTTTGTCCGGGAATTTGAAAAGATCAACGAATATTTCGGAAAGACCTTTACGGAAATGTTCGGCGGCGGCAAGGCGTCGCTGGTGCTGGAGGATCCGTCGCAGCCGCTGGAATGCGGCATCGAGATCCGTGTCCAGCCGCCTGGAAAGCAGGTCAAGACCATCACGCTGCTCTCCGGCGGCGAGAAGGCGTTCGTGGCCATCGCGCTTTACTTTGCGATCTTGAAGGTGCGGCCCACGCCGTTCTGTATGCTCGACGAGATCGACGCGGCGTTGGACGACCGGAATGTGGAGCGCTTCGCGCTCTATCTGCGCAACCTGTGCGACAAGACGCAGTTCATCGTCATCACGCACCGGCGCGGCACGATGGAGGCCTCGGACGTGCTCTACGGCGTGACGATGCAGGAGCAGGGCGTTTCCAAGATCCTGCACATCCGCCTCGGCGAAATGGAACAGCAGCTCGGGATCACGGGCTGAAATATAACAGACAGAGGAAAATTACATGGGATTTTTTGAAAAATTGAAGCAGGGCCTGACCAGAACGGCCAACTCCATCGGAAGCGTGTTCACCGCCTCCGAGCTGGACAACGATTTTTACGACGAGCTGGAAGAGAGCCTGATCCTCGCCGACATCGGCGTGGAGACGGCGACGAAGGCCGTCGAGCGGCTGCGCGCGGAGGCGAAGTCACGCCGCCTGAAAACGGCGGAGGACGCCCGCGCCTGCCTGCGCGAGATCCTCGCAGAGATGCTGAACGTCGGTGATCCGGCGCTGCGGCTCGATACGCGGCCGTCCGTGGTGCTGGTGATCGGCGTCAACGGCGTCGGCAAGACCACGACCATCGGCAAGATCGCAAATCAGCTCCGCAGTCAGGGCAAGAAGGTACTTCTCTGCGCGGCGGACACGTTCCGCGCGGCGGCGGCGGATCAGCTCGAGGTCTGGGCGGAGCGCGCACATGTGGATATCATCCGGCAGGACGAGGGCGCAGACCCGGCGGCGGTCGTCTTTGACGCCATCGCGGCGGCCAAGGCGCGCGGCTCGGACGTCATTATCTGCGACACGGCCGGACGGCTCCACAATAAGCAGAATCTGATGAACGAGCTTGGCAAGATCTCCCGCATCCTTTCCCGGGAGCTGCCGGAGGCGTCCAGAGAGGTGCTGCTGGTGCTGGACGGCACGACCGGCCAGAACGGCCTTATTCAGGCAAAGCAGTTCCAGGAGATCGCGGGCGTGACGGGCATCGTCCTGACCAAGCTCGACGGCACCGCCAAGGGCGGCATCGTCATTGCGGTCGCCGACGCGCTCCAGATCCCGGTCAAATACGTCGGTGTGGGCGAAAAGATGGACGATCTGATGCCGTTTGACGCGGATGCGTTCGTAAAGGCCCTGATCGGCTGATGGAGGGACGGCAATGAAGGCGGTACTGGCAAGCAAAAATCCGCACAAGCTGGCGGAGATTCAGGCGATTCTGAGCGGCCTCGGCGTCGAGGTCGTGATGGAATCCGAGCTGGGATTGGACATCGACGTGGACGAGACCGGCACGACCTTTGAGGAAAATTCCCGCCTCAAGGCGGAGGCGGTCATGCGCGCGGCAAATATGCCTGCCATCGCGGACGATTCCGGGCTGATGGTGGACGCGCTGGACGGCGCGCCGGGCGTGCATTCCGCGCGCTACGGCCCGAAGGGCCACGACGGAACGGACGACGAGCGCATCGCGTTCCTGCTCGAAAACATGAAGGAGGTGCCGGAGGCGGCGCGGACGGCGAAATTCGTCTGCGTCATTACCTGCCTCTGGCCGGACGGACGGGAGATCGTCGCGCGCGGCGAATGCCCGGGACGCATTCTGTATGAAAAGCACGGCGCGGGCGGCTTCGGCTACGATCCGGTGTTTTATCTGCCGGAATACGGCATGACCTACGCCGAGCTTCCGCCGGAAAAGAAAAACGAGATCTCGCATCGCGGAAACGCGCTTCGGGAGTTTGTAAGACTCTATAAGGAGAAGCATTATGATGACAAGTAAGGAGCGCGCCGAGCTGCGCGCACAGGCAAACACGCTCGATACCATTCTCATGGTCGGCAAGGGCGGCGTATCGGAAACGCTCATTGCGGAGGCGGAAAAGGTGCTCGACGCGCGGGAGCTGGTCAAGGGACGTGTTCTGGAATCGGCCATGATGAGCGCGCGGGAGGTCTGCGACGCGATCTGCGAGCAGACCGGCGCCGAGGGCATTCAGGTGGTCGGAAACAAGTTCGTGATCTACCGCAAGTCGGAAAAGCTGGAACGCGAACGCAAGGCGCAGGCGCAGCCCAAGGCGCCGAAGCCTGCGAAGAAAAAGGTCAATCCCGTGAAGGCCGGTATCCGCAGCCGCCGCAAGGCGGCCAAGGAGGAGCGCGAGCGCCGCGACAAGTATTTCCATGACGCGGCGGTGCAGGCGGCCATCGAACGCAGAAAGCAGCAGAGCCGCGGAGAGTAAGGACGCCGCCGGAAGTAACGGAGGGAACGCTTTGGCGAAGATCGGAATTTACGGCGGAAGCTTCAATCCGCCGCATCTGGGGCATATCCGCGCGGCGGAGCAGACGCGCCGCCTGCTGGGGCTGGATCGTGTGATTCTCGTCCCGGACGCCATCCCGCCGCACAAGCGGCTGCCGGAAGGCTCTCCGGACGCGCAGACGCGGCTGCGGCTGGTGCAGCTCGCTGCGCAGGACGCGGAGGGGCTGGAGGTCAGCGATATCGAGCTTCGGCGCAGCGGCCCGAGCTATACCGTGGATACTTTGCGGGAATTCCACGCACAATATCCGCAGGACGAACTTTTTCTGCTGATGGGCACGGATATGTTCCAGTGCTTCGATCAGTGGCGCGGGCCGGAGCAGATCGCGCAGATGGCGCGGATCGTCTGCATGTACCGCACGCAGACCGGAGACGCGCTTGCGCAGACCCTGCGGGAGCAGGCGCGGCAGTTCGAGAAAAGCCTTGGCTGCCGGACGGTATTCGCAGAAAATCAGGCGCTGGAGCTTTCCTCGACGCAGGTGCGGCGGCTGCTGTTCTTCGGCTGCGGCGCGGACTGCGTCCCGGAGGCTGTCATGGCGGAGATCGAGCGTCTCGGGCTGTACGGGCTGGGAAGCAGTCACAGGGGGCTGGATATGCGGCGTCTCGAACAGATCTGCCGCCCGCTTTACAAGCCGCAGCGCTGGATCCATGCCGGGGGATGCAGCCGGACGGCGGCGGCGCTTGCGCGGAAATACGGCGCGGACGAGACGGCTGCGGCCAGAGCGGGCATCCTGCACGACATGACCAAGGCGCTGACGCCGGAGCAGCAGGCGCAGTTCTGCCGCCGGTATGCGCTGGAGATCACACAGGACGAGCAGATCAGCCCGGAGCTGCTGCACGCGAAAACAGCCGCTTACGCGGCGGAGCACATATTCGGAGAAGCGCCGGAGATATGCGGCGCGATCCGCTGGCATACGACCGGAAGGCCGGATATGACCACGCTGGAAAAGATCATCTACATCGCCGACTATATGGAGCCAAGCCGGGATTTCCCGGGTGTGGAGGCGCTGCGCGAGATGGCGCGGCTCGATCTGGACGGGGCCGTCCTGCTGGCGCTGGAGCAGACGCTGCGGCATTTGCAGGCGCTTGGCCGTCCGGCTGCCGGGGACTCTGAGGAGGCGAGGAAATTCCTTTTACGAAACGGAGTCTCCCTGGATGAAATTTTACGGCGGCAGAAGAAAACCAACCCATCTGCAAAATAACGGACGGCTGACCGGAAAGCAGCGCGGCGCGATCGGCATCGCGGCCTCGCTGCTGGTGCTGGCCGGAACGCTGTTTGCAATTTACCGCGCAGCGGTGCGCCCGCCGGAGCGGAGCGTTCCGGCGCTGACTGGCCTGAAGAAAGAAAGCAGCCCGGCGGAGCGGGTGCAGGCATCCGCCCCGGAGGCGGAGGAAGCGGCGGCGCTCCCGGCACAGACACCTGTCAGCCACAGAAGGGGCGTTTACAACATCCTCCTGTGCGGCACGGACGGCGACGGGCTGCGTACCGACACCATCATGCTCGGCCATCTGGACGAGCGCAGCGGCACCGCCGCGCTCCTGAGCATACCGCGCGATACGCCGCTCCTGACGGAGGACGGACGGCTGCAAAAGCTCAACGCCGTCTATGCCGGCGGCGGACATGCCGGAATGCGGCGGCTGAAAAAGGAGGTCGGAAGGCTTCTCGGCTTTGAGCCGGACGGCTACGTCCTGATCGATCTGGACGCCTTCCGGCGGACGGTCGATCTGCTCGGCGGCGTCTGGTTCGACGTGCCACAGGATATGGACTATTCCGACCCCGCGCAGGCGCTGGAGATCCATCTGAAGGCTGGAAAGCAGTGGCTGAACGGGGAAGAGGCCATGCAGCTTGTGCGCTACCGCAGCGGCTACGCGACGCAGGACATCCGCCGCACCGAGGTGCAGCAGCAGCTTCTGCGTCAGCTGGCGCGGCAGTGCCTTTCGGCGGAGAATTTGCCGAAGCTGCTGCCGGTCGCCAGAGTTTTTTATGAAGAAACGCTGAGCGACCTCACGACCGGGAACCTGATCTATCTGGCGGCGAAGCTCTGCCGCTGCGACCTCGGGAGCCTGACGTGCTGTACATTGCAGGGCGAGGGCGTGACGGTTGGCGGCGTGAGCTATTATCCGCTGTATGCGGGAAAGCTTCTGGAAACGGTCAACCGGTCGTTCAATCCCTACGACGTGCCGGTCACGGAGGACCGCGTCAGCGTCGTCACGCCGGAGGCTGCGCGGGCGATGGAAAATACACGGACAAAAACACAGCCGCCTCCGGCAGAGACGGAGCCGGAGGCGTATACAGGACAGAAAAATATACCGCTGCCGAACGACCCGGCGCTCTGGGCCGGATGAACAGGCAGAAGAAAGGAAGAAATAACATGAGGACAGCAAAAGAGGTCGCGGCGATCGCGGCAAAGGCGCTCGACAGCAAAAAGGGGATCGATCTGAGGCTCATCGAGATCAGCGACATTTCCACGCTTGCGGATTATTTTCTGATCTGCACCGCCAGTTCCAATACCCATGTGCGGACGCTCTGCGACGCGGTGGAAGAAGCGATGGACGAGGCGGGCGAGCCGATGGTGGGACGCGAGGGCCATCGCGGCGGAACGTGGGTCGTGCTGGACTTCGGATGCGTCGTCGTGCATGTGTTCACAGAGGAAACGCGCGCGTTCTACGATCTGGAGCGTTTGTGGCAGGACGGAAAGCAGGTCAGCATGATTTCGCTTCTGAACGAGGGCTGAGCATTTTTCCCTTGGGTGTATTCTTCCAACTCCCAACGCACCCGGACA